>Ga0190282_1051_pt1 | contig 78740 bp, 61 predicted proteins | sample ZER3_100Endo_I3_FD_131024 | JGI IMG/M metagenome (GOLD analysis project Ga0190282, IMG submission 131024) | Enriched cells of freshwater protists from Biology Centre CAS, Ceske Budejovice, Czech Republic - ZER3_100Endo_I3 | ecosystem: Environmental > Aquatic > Freshwater > Unclassified ...
GACGTGGCTTCAGGTACGGACTTCCGAATCAGGAGTACTACTATAAATCTGCCGTTGAGATGAAGGAGCTTTTTGCCGATTTGCCTGAGGCGATATTGAGCATTGCTGAAGTCATAGATAAAATTGAAACTTATAAGCTTGCCCGCGAGGTACTGTTACCTAAATTTGATATTCCGGAAGAGTTTCTGGTGGCCAAGGATGAGGAAGATGGTGGTAAACGCGGGGAGAACAAATACCTCAGGTACCTTACTTATGAAGGGGCTAAAAAAAGGTATGGTGAGCTGACTCCTGAAATTACAGAACGACTGGATTTTGAGCTGCAGACGATAGAGAAAACCGGTTATCCGGGATATTTCCTTATTGTGCAGGATTTCATCCGGGAGGCAAGGAATCTGGATGTATCTGTCGGGCCCGGACGTGGTTCGGCTGCGGGTTCCGTAGTGGCTTATTGTTTATGGATCACTAATATTGATCCGATCAAGTATGATCTCCTTTTTGAGCGTTTCCTGAATCCGGACAGGGTGTCCATGCCGGATATTGATATTGACTTTGATGATGAGGGCCGGGGTAGGGTTATGGATTATGTGATCCGTAAATACGGAGCTAACCAGGTGGCTCAGATCATCACCTATGGTACCATGGCGGCTAAATCGTCGATCAGGGATACGGCCAGGGTGCTGGACCTTCCGCTGTTTGAAGCTGATAAGATCGCCAAGCTGATTCCGAATATGAAGCTAGCCAAGATCTTCAATCTGGAAGAAAAGGTGCTCAAAGGAGCCCTGCGTGCTGATGAATATGAAAAGGTACTGGAACTGAAGGCGATGGCGGGGGTGAAGAACCTGAGTGCCGAGACCATTTTACAGGCCCAGATTCTGGAGGGTTCACTTAGAAATACTGGGATTCATGCCTGCGGAGTGATCATCACGCCGAGCGATATTACCAATTTTGTTCCGGTGGCTACTGCGAAGGATTCTGATCTGTATGTCACCCAGTTTGACAACTCTGTGGTAGAGAGTGCAGGCTTGCTGAAGATGGATTTCCTGGGTTTAAAAACCCTTACACTGATTAAGGATACGGTTAAACTGGTTAAACTTGGCCATAATATAGAACTCGACCCGGATAATTTTCCGATAGATGATGTAAAAACATATGAACTGTTCCAGCGCGGGGAAACTATAGGGATCTTCCAGTACGAGAGTAACGGAATGCAGAAATACATGAAGGAACTGAAACCTACAGTGTTTGGTGATTTGATTGCCATGAACGCATTGTACAGACCAGGGCCGCTGGAATATATCCCAAGTTTTGTACGCAGGAAAAATGGGGAGGAAGAGATCAAGTATGATCTGGATGCCTGTGAAGAGTACCTGAAAGAAACCTACGGGATTACGGTGTACCAGGAGCAGGTAATGCTTTTGTCGCAGAAACTTGCGGGTTTTACCAAGGGTGAGGCCGATGTATTGCGTAAGGCAATGGGTAAGAAGCAAAAGGACGTACTGGATAAGATGAAGCCTAAATTCATTGGCAAGGCCGCTGAAAAGGGTCATGATCCGGTGATCCTCGAAAAAATCTGGAAGGACTGGGAAGCTTTTGCTTCCTATGCGTTTAACAAATCGCACTCTACCTGTTATGCCTGGATCGCTTACCAAACGGCTTATCTTAAAGCGCATTATCCTGCAGAGTATATGGCAGCGGTACTTTCCAATAACATGAGTGACATTAAGCAGGTTGCTTTCTTTATGGAAGAATGCAAACAAATGGGGGTAACGGTACTGGGGCCTGATGTGAATGAATCTGATATCAAATTCTCGGTAAATCCCCAGGGTGAAGTGCGTTTTGGTTTATCAGGGATTAAAGGTGTGGGTGAGAAGGCGGTAGAGAGCATTATCATCGATCGTGTGGAAAATGGAATGTATAAGGATGTATATGATTTTTCACGTCGTTCGAATACCCGGACGGTCAACAAAAAGGCCTATGAGAGTTTCGTGTACAGCGGGGCGTTCGATGGCTTTGGTCATCACAGGGCACAATACTTCTTTATCGGTGCCAACGATAAGATGAACGGAATGGAGAAACTGATCAAATATGCGAATGACTTTCAGAATAATGAGTCGTCTTCACAGTCTTCATTGTTTGGCGGTTCTATAGCAGATCTGATCCTGGAGCCATCACTTCCGGTAGCGCCTGAATGGAGCCTTATTGACAGATTAAAATATGAAAAGGATGCTATCGGGATCTTCCTGAGCGGGCACCCATTAGACAATTATAAGCTGGAACTGAAGGAGTTTTGCCAGCAAAAGGTACGTCATCTTTCTGTAGTGAACAAGATCAGGAGCGGTGATACCAATGAAGAAGTACTTGCTGATTTTGAGTCTCTTAAGAACAGAGAACTGGTGGTCGGCGGACTGGTTGTCGTCGCTGCACAGCGGATGACCAAGACTGGCAAACCTTTTGGTACTATTGTATTTGAAGATTATGAGGATACCTGTGAGCTGGCTTTGTTTGGTGATGATTTCATCAAGTTCAAGCAATTCCTTACCGATGGATATTTTCTTCAGATCAGGGGCCGGGTGGGGGAAAGGTTTAGAAAGGAGGGAGACTGGGAGTTTAAGATCACCTCTATCAATCTTTTGTCCGAACTCAGGGATAAACTGGCAAAATGTGTGACCATACAGGTTCCTATAGAAAGGATCAACGATGACTTTATGAGTCAGATTCATGCCATACTGGAAGACAATAAGGCAACTACGGATCAGCAAAACTGCCAGCTCCTGTTTGATATTTACGACCGGGAACAGAATGTGAATATTAAAATGCCTTCTAAATCAGTGAAAATCAACCCTAATAATCATTTTCTGGAACAATTGATCGCCCTGAATGTTAACCCTAAGTTGAACTAATGTCATATTGGCATGACCAATCTTGATGGCATTACAATTGATTATATATTTGTAAATAAAAATTAGAAATTATGGCATTGGAAATTACAGATGCAAACTTCGAGGAAGTTGTGTTGAAATCAGATAAACCCGTTTTGGTTGATTTTTGGGCAGAATGGTGCGGTCCTTGTCGTATGGTTGGACCATCAGTAGATGAGATATCCAAAGAATACGAAGGAAAGGCTATTGTGTGTAAAGTTAATGTTGATAACAACCCGCAAATCTCTACTCAGTTTGGAATCCGCAATATTCCTGCATTATTATACTTTAAAGACGGACAGGTTGTTGATAAGCAAGTTGGCGCAGTGCCAAAGTCAGTATTGGCAGGCAAATTAGATAAGCAACTATTATAATTCAATAGATACAGTTTACAGAAGCGTGCATATATATGAACGCTTTTTTTATATTTACGGAATGCAGTCGCCCATTGATGAACAAACCGTACATTTTAGCAGCAACCTGGAACTTCTGGCCAGACAGGTGGTCGAGGGTTTCATTACAGGTCTGCACAAAAGTCCCTTCCACGGTTTCTCTGTTGAATTTGCGGAACACAGGCTTTATAATACGGGTGATAGTGTAAAGAATATTGACTGGAAGTTATTTGCTAAAACGGATAAACTTTTCAGCAAAAGGTACGAAGAGGAAACCAATCTGCGCTGCCAGTTCATCATCGATGTTTCTTCGTCGATGTATTTCCCGGTTGGTGAATACAATAAACTTAATTTCTCTGTCCAGGCTGTAGCTGCCCTGATGTATCTGCTAAAGCGACAGCGGGATGCCTTTGGTTTGAGTCTCTTTACTGACCATCTGGTGCTGAATACCCAGGCGAAATCTACTACGACTCATCAAAAATATTTGTTTACACACCTTGAAGCGGTGCTGAAATCAAATAAGATGGATTTAAAGACCAATCTGGAACGGGCACTGCACCAGATCGCGGAGCTGATCCATAAAAGATCTCTGGTGGTGGTTTTTAGCGATATGCTGAATACATTTCAAAATGAGAACGACACGGAAGCATTGTTCTCCTCCCTCCAGCACCTGAAATTTAACAAGCATGAGGTGGTGATCTTCAATGTAACTGATAAGGCCAGAGAGGTGAATTTTGAGTTCGAAAACAGACCATATGAGTTTATAGATATGGAAACAGGAGCAACTTTAAAAGCACATACTTCAAAAGTCAAAGCCGAGTATCTTTCCAGAATGAATACTTACAGGGAAGCCATTCGTTTGAAATGTATTCAATATAAAATTGACATGATCGATGCTGATATTTCAGCCGGATTTTATCCGGTTCTTCAGGGATATCTGATCAAAAGGCAAAAAATGAACTAAGCCAAAGCTTCTACATTCTTCAGGATTACTCCGCATGCCCAACCGATCTCTTCATTGGTAATGATTAAGGGTGGGGCAATGCGCATAGAATTGCTGCAATGCAGGAACCAGTCGCTGATCACGCCATCTTCAATGCAGACATCAATGATCTTTTTGTTGAGTTCAAAGCTTTCAAATTCAACCGCGATCATCAGACCCCTGCCTCTTACTTCTTTTATGGCCGGATGTTTCAGCAGCGTTTTGAACAGTTCGCCTTTGGCTTCGACACCGGCTACAATGTTTTCAGAAAGGATGGTCTGAAGGGTTGCCAGTCCTGCTGCACAACTCACCGGATGGCCGCCAAAGGTGGTAATGTGCCCGAGTATTGGATTACTTGCCAGTGACCGCATGATTTCTCCTGAACTGATGAATGCACCAATTGGCATTCCGCCGCCAATTCCCTTTGCCAGCAAAAGGATATCCGGCACAATGTCAAAATATTCGAAGCCAAAAAGCTTCCCAGTGCGCCCAAAACCGCACTGTATCTCATCGAGCACCAGTAAGGTCCCGGTCTCCGTGCATTTTGCTCTGATGGCTTTAAACCAGGCTTTATCAGCAATACGTATGCCGGCTTCTCCCTGTATGGTTTCTATAAATACTGCGGCTGTCTTTTCTGTGATCTGATCCAGGTCAGGCAGAGAGTTGTAACTGATGAATTTGACATGCGGAAGTAAGGGTCTGTAGGCTTGCTTGAATTCTTCGTTACCCATCAGGCTCAAAGCACCCTGGGTACTGCCATGATAAGAGTTGCGGCAGGCGATGAATTCGGAACGATGTGTATAGCGTTTTGACAGTTTCATTGCGCCTTCAACTGCTTCTGCACCTGAATTCACAAAATAAGTACAATCGAGTGTATCTGGTAGAACCTCAGCCAATGCTTTGGCAAAATTGACCTGAGGGCTCTGGACAAATTCACCATATACCATAATGTGCATGTAGTTTTCTGCCTGTTCTTTTACTGCATTTACTACAGCAGGGTGGCAATGCCCCACATTACTGACGCCGATACCCGCAATCAGGTCCATGTATTTTCTGCCTGCGGGATCATAGAGATACATCCCTGCAGCTTTTACAAATTCTAAAAGTAATGGGTCTAATGTGGTCTGTGCGTTATGCTGAAGGAATAACTGGCGTTGTGTAAGCATAACGCAAAATTACAAATTTAATTCCTTCCGGGCTTTCCGTTTCTGTATCTTGATAAGATTTCACGTTTAAAAGCTTCCTGAGCCCGGTAGTACTTGCCAACGGTTTTGATCGGCAGATTGGATTTCAATTTATAATAATATTTTTTATCCAGGTCCAGTTCCCGTTGCTTCATGCTGAAATCATTGGTGATCAGCGTCTGAACTTCGGTGTCGGATAGTGCTTCTATCTCATCAATCTTTCTGAAACTGATCATTTTCTGAAATCTCTCTTTGCGCAGGGCATCCTGTTCCCTCTGCCAGTCGTTATAGATCGGCCAGAATATTTTTGCTTCTTCAGACGAAAGCCCAAGTTTTTCCGTCAGGTAAGCAATTTTATACTTTTCAATCTCACTGTTCTTTTCATCGCGTCCTTGTGCTGAAACAAACAGAGGAAATAAAAGAAGTGCTGTAATGATTAAATTTTTCATTTTGTACTATGATTATAAATTCCCCGTCAGATCATTTTGAGAGTAATTGTTAAGAATATAGCTCTCCAGGGCGGCTTCCGAAGCACTGGGTTTTTGCTCATTCTTAAAATTTGACTCTATGTGTTCAATGATCACATCTTCATCAATATCAAATAGCAGCTGCTCGGTAGCTGCATCAGTATAATTCGTATTTGCTTTTACAACAGGTTCATTGTCATTGAAGTAGATGCCAGCACCCGCAACGATTACAAAGCAGGCTGCAGATGCATACTTTAGTAAGTCAGATCTCCACAAACGGACGATCTTAGGTTTTTCTGTCCTGGCAGTTTCCCCTGTTGTCTTAGTTAAAATTTCCTCCTGCAGGCGCTCCAAGTAATTCGCCGGTATAGTAAAACCGGTGGTAGGAACTGCAGTCTTTAGCCTCTCTGTAACTAGCTTAGCCTGAATGCTTTCATTAAGCTGATCAAAATAATTGGAAGGAGCAGTAAATCCAGTTTCCTTAATCCCCTTCATCCAATCGCTATGTTCTAAATTTTCTTCCATTTCGTATATATTGATGCTTTATTTGGCAAAAGGTTTAAAAGATAATGTCCTCATTTAGCATAAAAGTTTCAACTTTCTTTACAGCGATGTGAAAAGAGGCTTTTAATGCCCCTACGCTTGTTCCGGTAATCTGCGCAATCTCCTCATATTTAAGGTCATCGAAGTATTTCATGTTGAAGATCAGTCTTTGTTTTTCCGGCAGTGTGAGCAATGCCTTTTGCAGTTTCATCTGTGCTTTGTCTCCGTCAAAATAAGAAGAGGCTACCAGGGTCTGTTCGAGCTCAGCTGATACCTCATCCAATGGTGTATTGTTGCGCTGCTTTTGCTTATTCAGAAAGGTAATGGATTCATTGGTGGCGATGCGGTAGATCCAGGTATACAGCTGGGAATCGCTGCGGAAGTTTTCCAGGTTTTTCCAAACTTTAATGAATACGTCCTGAACCAGGTCGTCCGTATCATCATGGTCTATGACCAGCCGGCGAATGTGCCAGTAGATCTTTTGCTGGTATTTATTTAAAAGCAGGTTAAAGGCTTCATTACGAGTTTTGGTGTTAGAGAATTTCTCTAAGATCTCTGAATCTTCAACCTGCTTCATTCATTATATTTTAAGCTGTATGTGATTATTTTCCAGCCCTTTTCATTACTTTTTGTACGGCTTCAATAATGTTGATGCTATCTAATCCGTATTTAGTCATCAGCTGATCAGGGGTTCCGCTTTCGCCGAAACTGTCGTTAACAGCAACAAATTCCTGAGGAGAAGGCAATTCTGTTGAAAGCAACCTTGCGATACTTTCTCCTAATCCGCCGTATTTGTTGTGTTCTTCGCAAGTTACTACGCAACCTGTTTTCTTAACAGATTTTAAGACTGCTGCCTCATCCAAAGGTTTAATCGTATGGATGTTGATAATTTCAGCATCTATACCCAGTTCCGCAAGTTTTTCACCAGCTTCAATGGCTTTCCATACCATGTGGCCTGTAGCAATGATCGTTACATCAGTACCTTCGTTGACCATCCAGGCTTTACCAATCTCAAATTTCTGATCGGCATCTGTAAATACAGGGATTACCGGACGTCCGAAACGCAGGTAAACAGGACCATGATGTTCGGCAATGGCAATGGTAGCTGCCTTGGTCTGGTTGTAATCACAAGGATTAATTACCGTCATGCCCGGAAGCATTTTCATCAAGCCTATATCTTCAAGAATCTGGTGAGTAGCACCGTCCTCTCCAAGTGTCAAACCTGCGTGAGATGCGCAGATCTTTACGTTTTTGTCTGAATACGCTACAGACTGACGGATCTGGTCATAAACCCTTCCTGTAGAGAAGTTGGCAAAAGTTCCGGTAAAAGGAATTTTTCCGCCAATAGTTAATCCTGCTGCAATGCCGATCATGTTTGCTTCGGCAATACCAATCTGGAAAAAACGCTCCGGGAATTCTTTAATGAACGCGTCCATTTTCAAAGAACCCACCAGGTCAGCGCACAATGCTACTACTTCAGGATTTTTTTGTCCTGCTTCCAGTAAGCCGGCTCCAAAACCAGAACGTGTATCTTTTTTTTCAGTGTATGTATACTTTTTCATCTTCTATCTTAGTAATCTTTTTGGGTACTGGTTAATTGTGCTAAGGCTGTTGCCAATTGCTCATCATTGGGAGCGACACCATGCCATTTATGCGATCCCATCATGAAATCGACACCATAACCCATCTGAGTACTCATTAAGTTAAGAATTGGCTTGCCTTTTCCTGTCAGTGATTTGGCATAATGCAATGCTTTTACAATGCCATCCATATCATTACCGTCAGAATTGATCACATGCCATCCGAAAGCCTCAAATTTAGCCTGAAGGTTTTCAAGGGAAAGTACTTTTTCAGTAGGTCCGTCAATCTGCTGTCCGTTGTAGTCAACAGAAGCGATCAGGTTGTCTACTTTATTGAAAGGCGCATACATGATGGCCTCCCAGTTCTGTCCTTCCTGAAGCTCACCATCACCATGTAAAGTATATACCAGAGAATGATCTTTATTTAATTTTTTGGCTTGTGCAGCACCGATAGCTACAGACATGCCCTGACCCAATGAACCAGAAGCGATCCTGATGCCTGGAAGACCTTCGTGAGTAGTAGGGTGACCTTGTAATCTGGAATTCAATTTTCTGAAAGTAGCAAGTTCGCTTACGTCAAAATAACCTGATCTGGCCAATACGCTGTAAAAAACAGGAGAAATGTGTCCGTTTGAAAGGAAGAATAAATCTTCGCCTTTACCGTCCATTGTGAAGTCGGTGTTGTGATTCATCACCTCAAAATAAAGAGCAGTAAAAAAATCAGCGCAACCAAGAGATCCTCCCGGGTGGCCTGATTGGCAGGCATGTACCATTCTAACGATATCTCGTCTTACCTGAGCAGCGATATCTTCTAATTCACTAATTGTATGTTTCATTAATTGGGGTTGTTTATTATGACAAACTTATATAAAACTGGTTGGATATGCAATTTACAAGATCATAGTTATCTAATATGATTGAATTTTAGCAGATGATGATGGTATTTTATCCATACGGATTGCTGCTAAAAAGACCCGGTGTCTCTTGTTAAATACCATAATTTGTTAAAAAATCATTATTATCATACTTCGAAGTCGTTTAGCTTTGGTTAAACGTCCTGAAATCAATTCTAACCAAATGAAAGGCTAACCAAATGAAAAAAACAAATCTGATCCTGCTGTTAATCATATGCTGTATTTCTGCGAGTGCACAACTTCACCATAAGAAAAAACCCGTTGAGGTAAAGCATACCCGGTTTAAAACTCTGGACCTGTTGTATAAGATTTCCGGAACCCAGACACTTTCGGGCATACACAATCGTGAACCCAATGCAAAACCTGCTGCCTGGACCAATGAAGTATATCAGGTAACGGGAAAATATCCTGCATTATGGAGCGGCGATTTTCTGTTTCAGGCTGAAAATATCTCGGCCAGGCAGACCATGATCAATGAAGCAATGGTACAATGGAAAAAAGGAGCGCTGATCAATATCATGTGGCATGCCTGTAATCCGGCATTGGATCAGCCCTGCGGATGGGATAAAAAAGGTGTACTCAGTAAACTGACTGATGAACAATGGAAGGAGTTACTGACAGATGGCAGCAGCATCAATACCCGCTGGAAGGAGATGATGGATGAGGTGGCAGGTTATCTGCAGCAACTGAAGGATAAAGGTGCAGAGGTGATGTTCAGGCCCCTGCATGAAATGAACCAGGGTGTATTCTGGTGGGGAGGGCGTCCCGGTGAAAACGGAACCAGGAAACTTTACCAGCTTACTCATGATTACCTGAGTAAGACAAAGGGACTGAGCAACCTGATCTGGGTCTGGGACATACAGGATTTTGGTACACTGGAAAGCGATGCTGTAGCCTACAATCCCGGTGATCAGTACTGGGACGTAGCCGCGCTGGACATCTATGACGATAAAAGCGGATTTGGCCGGGAGAAATATGATATTATGGTGAATGCTGCCAATGGAAAACCAATTGCCATTGGTGAATGCCAGAAATATCCGACAGCAGAGCAATTGAAAAGGCAACCTAAATGGACATTCTTTATGGGCTGGTCCGAACTGGTGTTTAAATTCAATACGAATGAGGAAGTGAAAACCCTGATGCATGCACCGAATGTGCTGAGCCTTGATGAACTGAAAGACCTGCGCTAACCAATGAAAAAGATTCTGATTCTGCTGGCCGCCTCAGGTCTTGTGCTGGGTATGGCCTTCAAAAAAGAACCAAAGCCAAGGGTTCTCGTATTTTCGAAGACATTGGGCTGGAGGCATAGCTGCATTCCGTTCGCCAATCAGGCCATAGAGAAACTGGGAATGGAGCATGGATTTGAAGTGGATACCACCACTGACGCGGCATTCTTTAATGAAGCACAGCTGAGTCAGTACAGTGCGGTGATTTTCAACAGCACTTCAGGAAATGTGCTCAACAATATACAACAGACTGCTTTTGAAAGATACATTCAGGCAGGTGGCGGCTATGTGGGGATTCATGGGGCGGCCATAACTGAATATGACTGGCCATGGTACGGACAACTGATGGGTGCTTTTTTTGCACACCACCCCAACAACCCCAATGTACGCAGGGGTGTTATCGATGTGGTCGATAAACAACATCCCGCTACTGCGGATTTACCCGGCCGCTGGGAAAGGGAAGATGAATGGTATAATTATGCTTCTTTTTATCCTGGAATAAAGGTGCTGGCCAATTTAGATGAAAATTCTTATTACGGAGGAACCAACGGGTCCAGGCATCCCATTACCTGGTATCATGAGTATGATGGCGGGCGGGCATTTTATACCGGAGCCGGACACACAGATGAGAGTTATTCAGATCCGGTTTTTCTTAAACAACTTTATGGAGGGATAAAATATGCTATCGGAGCTGCTAAAACACTTGATTATGCGAAGTCTTATGCCCGGGTGGTTCCGGAGCAAAACAGGTTTGTAAAGACCATTCTCAAAGCAGGCCTTGCATCTCCTATGGAGCTTGCTGTAACCAATAATGGTCTGATCGTTTATACAGAGCTGTTGGGGAATGTATTTGTATATAATGCCGGAAATGGTAAAAACAGCCTTGCTGCTAAATTGCCTGTGACCAATATCGGAGGAACCGGTTTGATCGGTCTGGCACTTGATCCGCGATTTGATCAAAACAGGTTTATTTATCTTTATTATGCACCTGCAGGGCAGACAGGTGAGCCGCTCAGCTTTCAGCTCAGCAGGTTTGTGCTGAATCAGCGTAATGTGCTTGAACCGGCTACTGAAAAGATCTTGCTGAAGGTTCCAGTTCAAAAAAGCAGCGGATCGCATCATGGAGGATCTCTTGCTTTTGACCAGCAGGGTAATCTCTATTTGTCTACCGGGGACAGTTCAGTCCCATTTCCTTCGGAAGGGTATTCTCCTCTTGATGAGCGTCCTGACCCACAGTTTTACAGTCAGGATTCCCAGCGCGGCGCAGGCAATACCAATGATTTTAAAGGTAAGATACTGCGCATCCATCCTGAAGCCGATGGCAGTTATACCATTCCTAAGGGGAATTTGTTTCCGGAGGGGATGGCCAAAACAAAACCCGAGATTTATATCATGGGAGTCAGAAATCCTTACCGGATTGCCATAAATCCACAAACTTCGACGCTTTATTGGGGAGATATTGGCCCGGACGCAGGCATTGACGGCCCAAGGGGACCGAAGGGTTATGATGAACTGAATCAGGCTAAACAGGCAGGCAATTACGGCTGGCCATACTTTGCAGGAAATAATTTTGCCTATGCCAAATGGGATTTCGCAAACAAGACTGCCGGGCCATTCTTTGATCCGGCCGATCCGGTAAACAATTCTCCCAACAATACGGGTTTAAGTCATCTGCCACCCGCACAACCGGCGATGATCTGGTATCCTTATGCCGCGTCGGCAGAGTTTCCGGAGCTGGGTTCGGGGGCAAGGTGTATTATTGGTGGTGCGTTTTATCGTTACGATAAGAACAATGGCCAGGTAAACCGATTTCCTGAATACTATGACGGGAGTCTTTTTATGGCCGACTGGATGCGCAACTGGGTCTTTGCAGTGAGGTTTGATGAGCAGGAGAAGTTTCTTAGAAATGAAGCTTTTATGTCGACCAACGGTGATTTCAGAAGACCCATAGACATGGCCTTTGGAAAGGATGGGGTATTGTATATGCTGGAATATGGTTCTGTTTATGGGGTAGCCAATGCCGATGCCCGGCTGGTGAAGATCGAATACAATACGGGTAACCGCAAACCCATTGCCAGAGCGGGCATTGTGGATACCGCAGAGATGGCTGCTTTGGATAAAAGGGTTTTTCTAACTGCGGAGAAAAAAGTATTTGAAGTTCATAAAATAGCTGCCGGTCCTGTTCCTTTTCGCCTGAAGTTTAGCAGCCAGGGCAGCATGGATCCTGACGATGACGATAAGCTGAAGTATGAATGGTCCTTTGGTAAAGGACATGCCTACGTTGCGGCAAAAGAGGTTACCCAGGTATTTACCCAGCCGGGAATCTATCATGTGGTATTGAAAGTAACTGACAATCACGCCGCAGTATCTACAGATACGGTCATCGTAAAAGCAGGGAATAACCTACCGGAGATTGAGATTGTTAGCAGGGACAACAGGTCTTTCTTTTGGAAAGATAAAGCTTTTCAATACACGATTAAGGTCCGTGACAAAGAAGATAAGGTCATTGATCCTGCTAAAATCAGGGCTTCTTATGTATACCAGCAGGAACCGCTTGCAGGAGCCGGTGTTTCGGGAGGGCAAGCTTTACCGGCTTACTCGGGTAAAGCCCTGCTGGCAGCAAGCGATTGTAAGGCCTGTCATCAGGTCAATGCAAAGGCTGTTGGTCCCAGTTTCATAGAGGTGGCCAACAGGTACAAGATACAGTCCGGTGCAGTTGATCAGTTAAGTAAAAAGATCATCGAAGGTGGTGGAGGCAACTGGGGGAAGGTTCATGTCATGAGTGCGCATCCGCAGATTTCCACAGCAGATGCCAATGAAATTGTGAAATACATTTTTTCACTGACGGATCTGAAAAAGCCGCTGACGAAAATACCACTCGCCAAAACCGGGTCTCTGAAACTGGAGTCTTATAAAGAGGAACCGCAGGGACGGTATGTGCTGACGGCATCCTATACAGATAAGGGCGCTAAAGGTGCAAGCCCGCTTACCGTTACCGATAAAGTATACCTGCGTGATGCTACTGTACAGAGCGTATTTGCCGATGCACATGTGGGTTTCCCCCGATTCAGGAACAGTTTGTCTGAAGGAGGTAACCAGGCCTATATTCTGCTTAAGGACATCGATCTCAGTGGAATCAGCAAATTTGTATATAATTATGCCTCGAAGGATAAAGACGGAGAGATAGAAGTAAGGATGGATTCTCAGATCGGTCCGGTAATCAGCAGAACAGCCTTTTCACCGACCGGATCATTCGATGTGTTTAAGGATCTGGAGAGCGGGCTGCTGAAAAAGATCAATGGCAGGCACCATCTTTATTTTGTGATGATCAGACGTGAAATGCCTGATGATGCACTTATAAAACTAAATACCATCAGATTCGAGCAATAGGCAGGTGTAAAAATAGCGTGTTATTATATAAGTAAATGTTAAAATACTATTAATACTCGCTTGCTGCTTCACGTATCTTCGTTATGATCAAATATCAATAACCTGTGGCCTTTTCGGAGGTCTTATGACATTTACTAAATGAATAATATTATTAAACCTTGCTTTTTTGGTCTGTTGCTGCTTAACAGTACTGTGCAGGCTCAAAATAAGATCGTTGATTTCCATCAGCCCGCTGCTGGTATAACACAGTATGAAAAGGCGGAATGGAACATCAGTATTCAGGCTGATTTTAAGAATCCGTATCTTCAGGAAGAGATAGCCCTGGATATGCTTCTTATTTCACCTTCGGGTAAAAAACTGGTACTGCCCTGTTATTATGAAGCAGGCAAAAGCGGCTCAGACTCTAAGTGGAAAGCACGTTTCCTGCCGCAGGAATCCGGAAAGTACAGCTATAGTTTTGAACTGAAAAAAGAGGGGGTTAATGCCGGTTCTTCCAATAAAAGTACGTTTACCGCTAAATCGGGTAAGGCAAAGGGTATCCTGCATCTTCATGATAACTGGACCTTTAGATTTGACAATGGAATTCCTTTCCGGGGCATAGGTGAAAATTTATGCTGGGAATCAAGGGCGGAGGACGATTCTAAGTTCTTTAAGGCACTGCATGAAAAGGAGAAATACAATTATGAATATATGCTGCCTTCTTTAGTAAAGCATGGGGGTAATTATTTCCGGACCTGGATCTGTTCCTGGAATCTTCCGCTCGACTGGAAGAACGGTATCAACAGCCGCAGGTACAGCAACTCTGATGAATATTTCAATCCTGATGCAATCAGAAAAATGGACAGACTGGTCAATTTATCAGATTCCCTTGGCATTTATATGATGCTGACCCTCGGGGAAGGTACGCACGATGCGCGTCATGGCCGCTACGCTACTTCTACACCACAGTTTTTCGTGGACGCAAAGGCCAAGGCTCAATACAGAAACCGTCTCAGGTACATTGTGGCCCGCTGGGGCTATAGTGCTTCCATTGGTGCCTGGGAATTCTTCAATGAAATAGATAATGTACAATTCCGAAATGCTGATCATCCGATTCCTGCTGCAGATATCGTACAGTGGCATGATGAAATGAGTACTTATCTGAAACAGCTTGATCCCTTTCATCACCTCATTACCACCAGTATTTCACACCGCGATCTGGAAGGACTGAATTCCTTAAAAGGTATTGATTTCAACCAGAAGCATATTTATAAGCACAACAGGGCATTGCCAACTACGATCGTAAAGTATACTCAGGAGTTTAAAAAGCCTTATGTGATCGGGGAGTACGGTTACGAATACGACTGGTCGAAAGACTTCAATTTATTTGCAGCTGAGATGGACAGCGATTTCAAAAGGGGACTCTGGTATGGTCTTTTTTCTCCGACCCCTATATTGCCCCTGTCCTGGTGGTGGGAGTTTTTTGATGACCGGGGGACAGATGCCTACCTGGCAAGGGTAAGGACAATTTCTGATCAGATGCTCAGTGCAGGCAAGGGTTCGTTCGAGATTGTTCCTGTTACCACGTCAATTCCGGAAATAGAGGTCTACGGCGTAAAATGCGGAGCCAGAACATTTGTCTATGTATACAACCCGACAAAAGAGAGGCTGAGGCCTGTGGTTGTTCCTGGCAACGGAGGCCGTACCAAAATGCAGATGTATGATTGTGAATCCGGAAAAAGCACCGAAATAAAAGGCTCTCTTGTGCAGGGTAAACTACAGATCAGCGATTTTGAACTGGCCGCCAATACCGATAAGGTATTTGTATTCTGATAACAACTCTATCCAGTTTTACTATACTTAAATGACAGCGATAACAAAGAAATGAAACTACAATTAATAGATGTGCTGATCCTGGTATTCTACCTCACAATGATGGTGTTTATTGGCTGGTACTACCGCAATAAAGCGAAAGAAAATAAGGAAAGTTACCTGATGGGTGGTAAGAAGCTGCCCTGGTATATGCTCGGATTAAGCGATGCCTCTGATATGTTCGATATCAGCGGGACCATGTGGATGGTATCGCTGTGCTTTGTATATGGACTCAAAAGCATCTGGATCCCCTGGCTGTGGCCAGTGTTCAACCAGGTGTTCAATATGATGTTCCTGGCCAAATGGCTCAGAAGGTCAAACGCCGATACGGGTGCTGAGTGGCTGGCCACCAGATTTGGCCTGAAGGGCAGAGGGGTAAGACCTTCGCACAACATTACAGTGGTGTTTGCGCTGATCGGTTGTCTGGGTTTTCTGGCCTATGGCTTCGTTGGTCTGGGTAAATTCGTGGAGATCTTCATCCCCTGGCATCTTGTGCAGGATTACGTACCCTTTCATGTGGCACCGGAATATGTTCCCCATTTTTACGGACTGGTGTTTACCCTGTTTGCTACCTTCTATTCGGTATTGGGTGGGATGCACAGTATTGTACTTGGAGATGTGATCAAGTACGCGATTATGACTGTGGGCTGCGTAGCCATCGGTATCATCGCTTACACGCATTTGCAGGCCAGTAATCTGGTTATTCCAAAAGGCTGGGACAATCCCTTTTTTGGATGGAACCTGGACATCAACTGGTCTGAACTGGTGCCCGATGCCGGTAAGAAGATCAACGAGGATGGTTACAGCCTGTTCGGAATCTTTTTTATGATGATGCTGTTTAAGGGTGTGTTTGCCAGTCTGGCGGGTCCTGCGCCAAATTATGACATGCAGAAAGTATTGTCTACCCGCTCACCAAAAGAAGCCTCCAAAATGACAGGCTTTGTGTCGATCATCCTGCTGCCGATCCGTTACACCATGGTCATCGGACTTACCGTGCTCGCCTTACTGTATTACAAACAGCTCGACCTCAGTTCGGCCTCAGGTACGGACTTTGAAAAGATCCTGCCATCCGCTATTAATTCCTTTCTGCCCGTGGGCATTCTGGGTATCGTACTGACCGGATTGATGGGGGCATTTATGGGCACTTTTTCCGGTACGCTGAATGCCGCTCAGGCTTATATCGTCAATGACATTTACCTCAAATACATCAAGCCCGAAGCCAGTACCAAGCAGATCATGACCATGAATTACCTTACAGGAGTGGTTGTGGTGGCTACAGGTGTAGTGCTTGGTTTCTTCGCAAAGGATGTAAACAGCATTCTGCAATGGATCGTATCCGGTCTATATGGCGGATACATTGCTGCCAACATGCTGAAATGGTACTGGTGGAGATTCAATGCCAATGGTTTCTTCTGGGGTATGATCACAGGCATTGCCGGGGCATTGGTGTTTTCGCATTTCTTTAGCGGCATACAGTTCCTGTATTACTTCCCGCTGCTGTTTGCCATTTCTATGGCCGGATGCCTGATCGGTACCTACACTGCGCCTGCTACAGATACTGAAGTACTGAAAAACTTTTACCGCAACGTAAGGCCATGGGGTTTCTGGAGTCCGATCCGGCAACTGGTAATGGCAGAGCATCCCGATTTTGTGCCAAACGGACGCTTTAAACTGGATATGTTCAATGTGGTACTGGGTGTCATCGCGCAGTTGTGCCTTACCATATTACCGATGTACCTGATCCTGGGCATGAAACTGCCCCTGATCTATACGCTTGGTACGATTGGCATTATAGGATTCATCCTGAAAAGAACCTGGTGGGATAAATTAGAAAACTAAAAGAACAGATCATAACAATATAATGGATTTCAACAAGAGATTAGAGAAGATCAAAGACAAATACGAAGCATTTATTGCACATAAGAATGTCGCGGAGGAGTTGGGTAACGGGGTATACCAGCGGTTTAAATATCCCGTGCTCACCAGTACGCATATTCCCTACTTCTGGAAGTATGATCTGAATCCTCAGACCAATCCTTTTTTGATGGAGCGCATAGGGATTAATGCAGTTTTCAATGCCGGAGCAATCCGGTTTAAGGGGAAATACCTGCTCATGGCCAGGGTAGAAGGCAACGATCGTAAGTCATTCTTTGCCATCGCAGAGAGTGCCAACGGGATCGACCAGTTCCGGTTTTGGGAAAAACCTGTCCTCATTCCCCACAAAGAAGGAGAGACGAATTTGTACGATATGCGCCTGGTGCAGCATGAGGACGGCTGGATCTACGGGATATTCTGCACAGAAAGTAAAGATCCAAATGTGCCGGAGGCCGACCAGTCTTCTGCAATAGCGCAATGCGGGATCATCAGGAGCAAAGATCTGCTGGAATGGGAGCGTTTGTCGGATTTTAAAACACCGTCTCCTCAACAAAGAAATGTGGTGCTGCATCCTGAATTTGTAGGAGGTAAGTATGCTTTTTATACCCGTCCGCAGGATGGATTTATCGAGGCAGGAAAGGGCGGAGGTATCGCGTTCGGGCTATCGGAAAGCATTGAACATGCGGTAGTAGATGTAGAAACAGTACTCGACAAAAGGGTTTATCATACGATTTACGAGGCTAAGAATGGTCTTGGTCCTGCGCCTATTAAAACAGAAAAGGGCTGGTTGCATCTAGCTCATGGGGTAAGGAATACTGCGGCAGGTTTGCGCTATACCTTATACCTGTTTCTTACAGATCTAAGCGATCTCACCAGGGTAATTCATAAACCTGCTGGCTACTTTCTTGCTCCGGAAGGTGAAGAAAGGGTTGGGGATGTATCCAATGTGGCCTTTTGTAATGGCTGGATTGCAGATGAAGACGGTAAGATTTATATTTACTACGCTTCTTCAGATACGAGGATGCATGTTGCGCTTTCATCGGTTGAACAGCTGCTGGATTATGTGATCCATACTCCTGAAGATGGTTTTAATTCTTCATTGTCTGTGCAGGCAATCTGTAAACTGGTTGATCAGAATAAGAACATATGAATAAGATCGCATTGTTAATGCTGCTGGCTCTTGGTTTTGAGGTTTCGGCGCAAAAACCTAAGAATGATTATAGTGTGCAGGGCTGGTGGAGCCCTGTAACCGCTCCTTTTTCGCCTGTTGTTCGTCAGGACAAAAGTATTACCTTCAGACTGAAAGCAAAAAATGCAAAGCAGGTAAATCTGGTATTTGGGGAGTGGGATATTAAACCTGCGGCAATGAAAAAGGATACTGCCGGAAACTGGGAAATCACGATAGCACCGGTTGGACCCGGAGTTTATTCTTACCAGTTTTCTGTAGACGGACTCCATGTTTTGGATCCCGCCAATCCGGTGGTGAAAAGCGGAACAGAGATTTATGGCAGCATCGTGGAAGTTCAGGGCGATCAGCCCCGCTTTGACGAAGTGCAGCCGGTGCCTCACGGAGTGCTGAATTATGTCAAGTATCAGTCTTCATCGTTAAATAAACTAAGAGGTATGGTGGTTTTCCTGCCTGCTGAATACAGTAAGTCTGCTTCTGCAAAATTTCCGGTACTTTACCTGAGGCATGGTGGCGGCGACAATGAAACGAGCTGGACCCAGGCAGCGGGCAAGGCGGATGTGATTCTTGAAAACCTCATCGCTGCGGGAAAGGCAAAGCCGATGGTCATTGTCATGAGCAATGGGCTTACAGATGGTACCTGGGCAGGAGGAAGTTCAAAAGAAGGAGTAGAATTGCTGGATCAGGAGCTTATAAAAGACATTATTCCTTATGTGGAAAAGAACTTTAGGGTAAAGACTGATAAAAGCTCAAGAGCTATAGCCGGATTGTCTATGGGAGGCGGACAGGCTTATATCATAGGGCTGAAACATCAGAACCTGTTCAGTTACATCGGTGAGTTCAGTTCAGGTCTGCTCAGTGATGCCAAATTTGACATTAACGAACGCATTCCAGGAGTGTTTGATCGTCCTGAGGCAGTCAATTCCAATATCAAATTGTTGTGGATCGCTTGTGGCAAAGACGATCCGCGTTATCAGGGGCATCTGGCTCTTGTGTATGCCTTAAAGGAAAAGAAGATCAGGTTTGAAAGTTATGAAACTCCCGGAGGTCATGAATGGAGGTTCTGGCGGGAGCAGCTGTTTAACTTTATGCAGCGCCTTTTTTAAAAGAACAATGCCTAATCTATCCGGAAGAGGCATTGTACCAAACAAACCTGTTGAGATTTGTAAGTAGGGTAATTAAAAAAATGGCTGGCCCGGCATTATCCGGTCAGTAATACCAATTTATGTATTTAATCTGAAAGTCAGGCTATTGAGGCAAAAATTTTTGGAGCTGTTACACAAATACCCGGTTTTCCAGATAATTGCTTCTGAATTCTTTTGGGGTACAGCCCTTTTTGCTTTTGAAGGTCCGGTTGAAATTGGCCATGTTGTTAAAGCCGCATTTGAACGCGATCTCTGATACAGATTCTGTCGTATCCAGCAGCATCCGGGATACATGGCCCAGGCGAATCTCATTGAGGCTGTCTATGAAGCTGTATCCGGTGCGTTTTTTAATGAAGCGGCTAAAGGAAGCCTCTGGCATATTGGCTACTTTGGCGACATCATTTAAAGTGATCAGTTTGCCAAAGTTCTGGTTCATATATTCAAACACTTTTTCAATCCGGCGGCTGTTGTAGTTAAAGTTCTCATTCGTAAAACTCGCGTCAGATAAGGTCTTGTAATTTTTAGAAGTGGAGAGGTCGTGAAGGATGGAGAGTAACTCCAGGATAGAGGCAAAACCCCTCTTGCTGACCAGACCGATGATGCGCGGCATAATCTCTTCGGTAGTTTCCCGACTAAATAATACACCTTTTTTTGACTGTTCAAACATCTTCCTGATCTGGCTCAGCTGATTTCTTCTCAGGAACTTGTCATCTATCAGGTCTTTGTGAAACTGGATGGTATATTCCTTTATTTCTTTGCTTTTACAATGGTGTGTGAACCAGCCATGTGCCAGGTTCGAACCCACAAAAACAAGTTCCAGGGCATCTATTTCTTCAATATGGTCACCTACGATGCGTTTTGCGCCGGAAGCATTGATAATCAGGTTCAGTTCCATCTCCTCATGATTGTGCAGGGGAAAATCAAATTCACTCTTATCCCTCGAGAAAATAGTGAAGCAGTCATGCACGGTTAAAGGGGTGATCTCTCTGATGATATTTTTATACATTGCCGGATTTACAGGGTTTTGTTCTGCCAAGTTAGTTAAAATAGTATTAGCTCTTATTGAGGTTTTGTAAAGATCTTGTGCAGGAATTGAAAAACTAATATTTTTAGCAAAATAATTGTTTACAGGAGTAAAATAATCTATATTAGGGTTTTAATTATTCCTGTTAATGTTCTATGTTATGTCCACAAAAAGATTACCTCTGAGTTCTGCCAATGCTTCCTGCAGTGTGCCGTCCTATCGCTGCAAGTCGGCTTCTGAATTACAAAAGCTTTGGTGTAAATCACCTACACGGCGTCCTGTTAGGTCTATGCCGATGTCTGTTGGTTTTACACTGATGGTGGAAAAAAGTAAGTAATTTTGGGGTATGAATTTATCAGAGGAAACGGTGATTAGAAATGCAAGACTGGATTCGAATGCCTGTATCGCAAAAAAAGATGTAGATGGAGTGGCCAAATACTGGTTGCCGGATTTTGTGCAGGTTGCCGGCGATGGCAGTCATACGGCAGGCAAGCTCAGGATCACGGCAGACTGGAAATACATGTTTTCTGAAAGCAGTCCGCTATTTGAGCGTGTGGCTTTGGAAGTCAAAATTAGTGCGGGAGGTGATCTGGCCTGGGAAAGCGGTACCTGGGATTATAAAAATGCAGCTTTTCATGGAAATTATTCAGCGATGTGGCGCAAGGTAAAAGGCAGGTGGCTAACACAGTGTGAACTCTACGTTTCCTTAAACTAAAAACCGGAAGCCGGGGATATCCCCGGCTTCCGGTACTAATACTGCTTATTGTGATGTTGTGAAATCTGCTTATTGAATCACTTTTCCGTCTTTGTCGATTTTCAGAGAACCACTCTCTTCACCTTTTTTAACGTCTACCTGGTAGTATTGTGTTTTGTCTTCTTTGGTTAACAGGAAGGCTGCAGTTGGTGTCCACTCTTTCACCGGGTCAGACTGTAAAGTCTTTTGAACCGGCTCAGGCAGATCTTTTAATTCAACCGGTGTTTTTGTAGTGCTGTCTTGTTGTATGGTGATGGCTACCGGATTTTTGATTTCACTTGCTTTTACTGATGCTAATCCTGCTACTGCTAAAAATGCTGCTGATAAAATGATCTTTTTCATAATGTTGCTTTTAAAATTAAGTATCTTGTTAATTACGATCAGATAAGGTACATAATGATGCCAAAGCAAAGGAAATTTGGTATGGTGTTAGTTGTCAGTTGTTTGTGTTTTTTCTTGTTTTTTGTAGTTGTTGCATTTCTCCACAGTTTGTTGCTTGTCTCTGCATAAAAGCCTAGCGTTTCCCCCGGTATTCAAATGAGATGGTATCCTTAACCGTGAGTCCGCTCATGTTTTCTCCGGAATAACTTACTGTGTATTTATTTCCTTTCTTCAGATCGTAAGCTTTTAGCAGATCGACCCCTATATTCAGGCTTTCCTTAGGATTTACGGATATATAACTGTCTTCAGGAGGCGGCATCATCCGTTTGGCCATTGGACCTTTGTAGGGTGCCTCTTCTCCTTTTTGATTTTTTATGCTCAGGTAGTTGCTCAATAACGGTTCAAAAGGTGTGTGCCATTTGCAGAACTTTTGTGCGGTGTCTGCCGGATTGTATACCGTAAAGTTCAAGATTACGGAATCTGTGTTGTGTAAAGGTTTGCCTATCTGCATTCTGGCGAACATGCTTTTTCCATCCTGATTATGATCGGCGTTGGTTGTACTCCGTGTGGTATCTATATCGCTGGTGTCTTTACCAGATTGGTTGCAGGCAGCGCAGATGCTTACTGCCAAAGGAATAATAAGGTATTTAAGTTTCATGACTATTGTTGTTATGTTTTATTAAGTATAAGCGGGGCTATGCTCAAATTGTTTTCGGAATTGCTCTGAAGGCATTAATTCCTAATGATTAAAGTTGTCGGTATGGTAAAATAATATTGATTAACAAATGCGTCTGTTTTGTGCTGTTTATGAAATAATAATATTAGAATATGTTAAAATAGTACATGTTCTTCAGGTAGGTAATGATCATGTTAATAATGTAATATTAGTTATTTTTCGTTTAATTGATGATTTTTAGATGTTTTTTTGTTGGCGCTTCGTGATGTGGAGGCTACGGTGTTAAAATATCATAAATGTTACATTCTTGCTGGTTGTCTCCATTTGTTAATCTGCATTCAGTTAAATATCAATAATTGTTAAAATAGTATTAATTTTTAATTGAAGGCCCTTCTATCTTTGGTTGAATCAATTTCGAATTCTAACCAAATAATTATTTAACCAAATCTTATGAAACGAACATTCTATAAGGCATGTTTATTAATGTTCCTTGGTCTATTTGTTGCAGGTAGTTTGTATGCCCAGCAGCGGATATTAAAAGGAGCAGTTACAGATGAAGCAGGCCAGCCCATTCCGGGAGTTGGTGTTTCAGTAAAGGGCGAGCAGGCCGGAACAACCACAGATCCCAGGGGAAACTTTTCTCTGTCCTTGTCTGCAGGACAAAAAATACTGGTGTTCAGTTATATCGGTATGCAAACCCGGGAACTCCCTGTAACACAGGATCAGACTTCTCTGAATGTAAGTCTGCTTACTGATCAGAAAAACCTGGATGAGGTAGTTGTCGTAGGTTATGGTACAGTTAAAAAGAGTGACCTTACCGGTGCGGTATCTACGCTGAAAGGAAGTGATCTTAACCGTACCCCGGCTTCATCAGTAGACCAGCTTTTGCAGGGTAAATTACCCGGTGTGCAGGTCATCACTTCTGGCGGTCAGCCAGGTTCGGGTGCCACGATCAGAATTCGCGGGGCCAGCTCACTTAACGGGTCTAAAGATCCGCTTATGGTAGTTGACGGCTTTCCATGGGGTGATGCAGGCAACTTAAAGCAGATCAATCCTGAAGACATAGAATCTATTGAAGTCTTGAAAGACGCTTCTTCAGCGGCGATTTACGGTTCAAGGGGCGCCAATGGTGTAATCATCGTAACTACTAAAAAAGGAAAATCAGGTCAGCCGAGAATCAGTTTCAGTTCGCTGAACACGCTCTCTACGAGGGCCAACAAACCTGACTTATGGAGAGATCCGGTAGATGAGGCCATCTATGCCAATGAAGCTGCTGCCAACGGTGGGGCTATTGCCACGGATATACCTTACATCGGGATTACCCGTCCTTTTGGTGAAGGCGATAAGACCATTTATTACCCTTCTATTGCCGAACTCAGGGGTCTGGATCCGAACAAGGGGCCATGGCTGTACAATACTGACTGGGTAGACCTGATTTATAGAAACCCGGTTTCCCAGAGTTATACCTTAAGCGCAGACGGGGGTAATGAAAGTACCAAATATGCGCTTTCCGGCAACTATTATAAGGAGCAGGGGATCGCCATCAAAAATGATTACGATAAATATACCAGCAGACTCAACGTAGACCAAAAGCTTTCCAGGTTTGTTACTGCAGGAACCAATGTTGTCCTCGCTTATACCAACAATACGGGTGGTGGTCTGGGTGTGGGCAGATCAAGAATTTTCCCGGCCTATGATGAAAATGGCAACTATTTCAGGACCAGCAGCACCGATTATGGCAACCCGCTTTCCATTGCAAACAGGGTATTGAACAAGAACAAAACCATGGATGTACTCGGGACGGTGTTTGTGAATGCCCAATTGACTCCATGGCTGCAATTCCGTACGCAGCTCAGTTCGAAATATGGTAATTCCATACAGGATCAGTACGATCCGCGTGATGTGACTTTCCGTGGTTTTGAGAACAAAGGTTATGGCTCGATCAACAACAGTACCTATACAGAATTGCTGAATGAAAACTACCTGACGGCAACAAAGGAATTTGGTAAGGATCACCGCCTGAATTTTGTGGCCGGTTATTCTATTCAAAAAACGGAAAACCGTTTCAGTACATTAATCGGTCGTGAGTTTGTCAATGACAACCTGGAGAACGAGAACCTGGAAACAGCGGTGACCAAAAGTTTGAACAACAGTCTGTCTAGGTTTGATCTTTCTTCCTTTTACGGAAGGCTGAACTATAGCCTGATGAACAAATACTTGTTTACGCTGACTGCACGTGCAGATGGTTCCACTAAGTTCGGAGCCAATAACAAATGGGCATATTTCCCTTCCGGAGCATTTGCCTGGAAGCTGAATGAAGAAAAGTTTATCAAATCGCTGAACCTGTTCTCTGAACTGAAACTTAGAACCAGTTATGGCTTAACCGGAAACCAGGGTATTAGTCCGTATCAGACCCTGGACCGTTTCGGTTCCTATAAATATTTTACCGGTGCAGCATTCCAGACCGGATTTGGTCCTGGTCTGGCAGGTGCCAATGATGAACAGGGAAGGACTGTAGTAGGTGGTTTGGGCAATAATAGTCTGAAATGGGAAACCACACGTTCCTTTGATGCGGGTATAGACATTGGTTTTATGGATCAGCGGCTGACGGTGACTGCAGATGTGTATGTGAAAAAGACAAAAGACCTGCTGCGTTTGAAAACCATTGCACCTTCTGCCGGTTACGATCAGCAATGGATCAATGATGGAACGATCAACAACAAAGGTTTTGAACTGGGGATCAATGCCAATGTGATCAGAAAGAATGACCTCGACTGGACGGTTGGCGGAACTTTTACTATGAACAGGAATAAAGTAGTTCAGATGGGCGAAAGTACCCGTGTAGAGGTCGGAACCCTTTATGAAAGTGTTCGCCAGAGGATCAGTACTTATACCATCGGCCAGCCTATGTATGCCTATTACGGATACAAATCTGCCGGAATCATACAGACGCTTCAGGAAGGTATTGATGCGGGCCTTACAGGCAGTGAGGCCTTACCGGGTGAGATCAAATATCTGGATATTTCCGGTCCGGATGGTGTTCCTGACGGTATAGTTGATGCCAATGACCGGACGATCATCGGAAACCCGAATCCTGATTTTATTTACAGTTTCAATACCAGTCTGAAATACAAACAGTTTGACCTGAGCGCCCAGTTGTACGGGGTATATGGCAATGATGTCTGGGATTTTAACAAGCTGACCCCGAGCAGACAGATTCTGCGCTGGACACCTGACAATCCGAGCAATGAGATTCCGAGGGCCAACGGTACACGTGGCCTCAAGGCATCAGATTTCTTCATTACGGATGGTTCCTTCCTGCGCATACAGAATGTAACGGTAGGGTACAACCTGAAGCCAAACCTGATCAAAGGGGTAAGCAATATCCGGGTATATTTCTCAGGGAATAACTTGTATACCTTCAGCAAATTCAATGCGGGATATGATCCTGAAGTTGGAGAGGACGGAATCAATACCGGAGGTTATCCGCGTGCGCGTGCCTTTACACTTGGTCTGAATGTTGGATTTTAATACTACAAAAGATGAACTATAAGAAAATAATATACGGTCTGTCGGTGATTGCGCTGAGCATCAGCGGATGTACCAAACTGACAGAAGAGCCCTACGGACTGACCAATACAGGTTCGTTTTACAAAACAGCCGCTGATGCGGAATCTGCCATTATCTATGCTTATTCGGTATTGCCGGAAGTGGGCTATTATTCAAGAGGCTATTACATCATTACCGAGCTCCCAACAGAAAATCTGACCCAGAAAGGGGATGCCGGACCGGCCAATTTTGAGCTGGATGAGTTGCGTACCACCTCCAATAACTCTGATCTGGATAACATCTGGACCTATATGTACAGAGGAGTGGCCCGTGCCAATGCGGTGATCATCAATGTGCCCAGTATCAGTTCGATGCCGGAAGTTACAAGAAACCAGGTGACCGGAGAAGGACATTTTTTGAGGGCCCTGCACTATTTCAATCTGGTGCGCATGTTTGGTGAAGTGCCACTGCGTACGGAGACTATAGCAGATGTTTCACAGATCCCAATGGCCAAAAGCCCTTTAAAAGATATTTATGACCTGATCATTGCGGACCTTAAAAGTGCTGAATCCCTGATCAGTGTGGTAAAGATCAGTGAAGGAAGAGCGAATAAGGTAGCTGCACAGGCGCTACTGTCCAAAGTATACCTTCAGCTGGCTTCAGCCAAAAGCAGCGGCTCGGCCGGTTACACCTTTGTTGACAATGCGGATGCGATGTATACTGAAGCGAGGACCTATGCTGAAAAGGTAATTAAACAACAATCCAGCTATGTATTCACGGATAAACTCAGAGATATATTTGATACGGAGGTTTACAAAAAAGCAAGTACTTCCGAACATATTTTTGATGCTGCGGTAGACCGTACGGGAGAGGTGGAAGGCAATTTCTCGAAACTGCCGAACATGTTCCTGCCGGCAGATCGTCCAATGACCATTCCTTATGATGCTGGTGATCCTTCAAAAGGGACCATCAATATCGGTCAGGGCTGGGGTCATTTCCGTACAGAGGCTGCAGGGTACAATAGTTATGCTGCTGCTGATAAGCGCAAGACTGAACTGATCGTATCGAGCTATACCAATGGTGCTACCAGTTATGCCCTCGACATCAACAGCAGTTCCAGGCCCTTTACCCGTAAATTCATAGATCCGCTTAGGGTAGGTGATAAGAGCAGCTGCAACTCGCCTGTGATCCGTTATTCGGATATCCTGCTGGTATTTGCTGAAGCTTCGGGGCCTACTACGGAAGGCTATAGGGCGGTCAACAGCATCAGGCACCGTGCCGGTCTGGGTGATCTGAATCCATCTCTGGGTCTGCAGGCCTTCAGGGATGCGGTTGTGGAAGAAAGGGCATTTGAGCTGGCTTTTGAAGGCAACAGGTTGTTTGACCTTCGACGTACCAATACCATGGAAAAAGTGCTGGTACAGAAATATGGCAAGACCATTACCAGTGGCGCTTATTTCTTCCCGATCCCGCAGAGAGAATTAGATACCAATCCATTAATCAAGTAATCATGAAGCATATGAAACTGCTGAACCAAATAAAACTGATGATCCTGCTGGGCCTTGTGCCGGTATTTGCCGGCAGCTGCCAGAAGGATCCTTATAAAGGTGTAGAGAGTAATGAGAAATCCATTGAGGCCTTTACACTAGGCAATGGCCTGGTACAGATCGGCCCTGCGGAAATAGACCGTACTGCCGGAACTGTCAAGGTAAAAGTACTGATGCAGACAGGTACTGACCTGAGTAAGGTGAGCCCGTCCATTCAAACTTCTTACAAGGCCAGCGTGAGCCCGCTATCGGGTCAGGTCGTCAATTTCTCCGGAAGTTCGAACACGGCAAGTTATACGGTAACTGCTGAATCCGGACAGAGCCGGAACTGGAAAGTTGAACTGGTGCCCTTCACGGAAACCATTTCGGGTACTTATACCATCCGCGCGATGGTTGTTTACGGTGGTACCGGCCCGGAATGGGGTGGTGGTGGCGTGATCAATATGACCGACAAGCCATGGGTATGGCCAGCTGATGGTGGCCCTCAGGCTGAAATGGACAACAGCCTGGTTTTTGAACTGACCGGAGCGACTGCTGACGGAAATACCTATGGTAAATTTACCAATAGTGCGGGTGCCGACGGCAAATACGCTGACTTCATTTTCTCGGGAGCCCCGAAGACCGATGTCAATGCCAAATACAGGGTACTGCCCAAGGGAGAGGGGGAATGGACAAGGAACTATGCCGCCAACAACGTGACTTTTAAATTTGCGGATGGCAGTACCAAAGTGGCCACATTCCGTACAGGACCCTACACCTATACAGATGATTACAGCGGATCGGGCAATAAAAAGGATATCTACAAAAAGGAAGTGACCGCGGGGCTTAATGCGCTGGAATTTACACTGAACAGTGTGGACGACTGGGGTAATATCTACAGTGATTATGATAAGCTGGTTAAAAGCACAAAGAGATTTTGGATAGACATGAAGAAGAACTAATACAGAAAAAGATGAAAAGATACCTGACCATGTGCCTGTTTGCTGTTCTGCTCTGCGGTATGGCTGCGTGTAAAAAAGGCAAATCAGCAAACACAGAAACCAAACCTGATGAACAGCAGAACCCTGAGCCCAATACCCCTTACCAATCCCTGAATTATTTATATAAGATCTCAGGAAAGAAGACACTGGCAGGTATCCATAATCGTGAACCCAATGCCCAGCCGGCGAAATGGACAGAGGAAATAAAGAATACTACAGATCTTTATCCGGCACTCTGGAGCGGAGATTTTCTTTTCCAGCAGGACAATATTAACAACCGGCAACTGATGGTTAATGAAGCTCTGAAGCAATGGAAGCAGGGAGCGGTGATCAACATCATGTGGCATGCCTGCAACCCGGCCAATTCACAGCCCTGTGCATGGGATGATGGCAAAGGTGTGATGAGCAGTTTGAGTGATGCCCAGTGGACAGAGCTGACTACCGATGGGACAACGATCAATACCCGCTGGAAACAGATGATGGATGAAGTGAGCGTGTACCTGTCCTTTCTGAAGGATAATGGGGTAGAGGTACTCTGGCGTCCGCTGCATGAGATGAATCAGGGAAAATTCTGGTGGGCCGGCCGGCCGGGTGTTAATGGTACTGCGAAACTCTGGCAGCTCACCTATAATTATATGCGGAATACCAAAGGGCTGACCAACCTGATCTGGGTATGGGATATGCAGGATTTCAGCAGCCTCACGGCTGACCTGAAGAACTATAACCCAGGTAAGGACTATTGGGATGTGGCGGCACTGGATGTGTATGAAGGCAATGGTTTTACTGTGGCAAAATATCAGGCCATGCTTGGAATATCAGGTGGTAAACCGATCGCTTTGGGTGAATGCAGTAAGCTGCCTACTGCCCAGCAACTGCTGGAACAGCCGAAATGGACCTTCTTCATGGGCTGGTCTGAACTGGTGTTCAGCAGCAACAGTAATGAGCAGATCAGGGCACTGCATCAGGCAGCCAATGTACTTACCCTGAACGAAATGCCGGGATGGTAAAATTAAAGCTGTAGCTTTATCTGCATCAAAAACAGATATTATGTTTAGCTTATTAATTACTGCAACAGGCTGGCTGGGAGTGGTTTTATGTACCCTGGGTTATTTGCTGCTGAGCATGAAAGTGATCAGTGCGGAATCGCTGAGTTTTCAACTGCTGAACATCATCGGTGGTTTGTGCCTGGTAGCTACAGCAGTGGAGACTCACGATCTGCCCAATGCCGCAGCCAACCTCCTTTGGATGTTTATAGGGGTCTTTGCGCTGGGCCGTCAGTTAAGAATCAGAAGCAGGGCCGGCAAGGGGTGACGTTTTCAGCCCCAGGATCTGAAAAGCCTTTTCCTTATAATAATCCAGGCGATCGGCATAGGCTTTCTTGTCACTTTCCAGTGAAAGATAAAAATAGGCGCCGTCGACAAGTACAAAAATGAGATCCGCGGTCGTTTGCGGGTCTTTCACATCTGTGAGGTTCTTTTCGTTACATTTCTCTATGAGGTCCGCAAGTGCCAGGCGGAGAGAATCCAGGATGGCCTTGTATTTTACTTTAATCCTTTTTTCTCTGAAAGCCAGTGCGTAAAAGGTGTAAAACAAACCATCATCAAATAATAGGTTCCATTTTTTAGAAAAGAGCATTTCTATAGTGCGCTGCAAATCAGACAGCGTTACCCCGCCTTTATGCTTAATGGTGTAGATCAGCAGATATCTTTCCAGGATATGATCGATAAGTGCATAAGTAAGATCTTCCTTTGTTTCGAAGTAATGAATAATTAAGCTTGGATTAACATCCATCACTTTCGCGATCTTAGCTATGGAGGTGTTTTCGTAACCTTCTTTTTTGGCCACTTTGTAAAACATTTCGATGATCTCAACCTGTCTTGTTTCTTTAAGACTTTTTCTGCCCATTACTTAAATTTAAGAGTGGGGCAAACTACATAAAAGTAATCCGATTACGCAAATTTATTTTAATAGATTGAATGTACGTTCAATTAATCTTTTAATTTGACCTTAACCTCGTCTTAATATGATATGTGGAATTTAGCCCCGTTAAAAAGGGATAAAACTGTCCGGATCGATTCACTAATATTAAACACACGATGAAAAAAAAGCTACTTTGGATGTTCTTTCTATTGCTTGTCTCTGCAGGGGGCTTTGCGCAGGACATTACCGTAAAAGGTATTGTTACTGATGCAGAGGCTAAAGGCCCCGTACCTGCTGTAAATATCAGCGTAAAAGGGACGAATTTACGCACCTCAACGAATGCTGCCGGAGCTTATACCATCAACAACCTGAATGCAAATGCTGTACTGATCTTTACCTATATCGGGTACAAACAGCAGGAACTTGTTTTAAACGGCAGAACACAGCTGGATGTGACCTTAACTTCTGATTTTGGTAAGCTGGACGAGGTTGTTGTTGTCGGTTTCGGTACAAAAAAGAAGATTAATGTTGCGGGAGCGATAGATCAGATCTCGGGCAAGGCACTGGAGTCAAGGCCGGTAAATAATGTTCTTCAGGGTTTGCAGGGTTTGAGCCCGGGCCTGAACATTACCTATTCGGGTGGTGCGCCCGGAAGTACACCCATTGTTAATATAAGGGGATTTACTTCCATTAACGGTGGTTCGCCGCTGATCGTTATTGACGGAATCCCGGCGACGAGTGATTCTGATCTGCTGAGGCTGACGCCTTCTGATATTACTTCTTATACTGTGCTCAAGGATGCTGCTTCTGCTGCCATCTACGGAGCCAGAGCTGCTTTTGGTGTGATCCTGATCACTACCAAGCAGGGAACTGAGGGCCGTAATGTAATCAGCTACAATACCTTTACTTCATGGGGCAAACCAACATTGCTTCCCAAACCGGTAACAGATCCGTATATATTTTCGAGGGTACTCGAAACTGCTACTGACAATACTCCATGGGATTATGTCAACTATTCTGATGAGTATTATAAGTGGGCAAAGGAACGTTCTGATAATCCGTCTATAGCAGATACCAGGATAGATCCTTCAGACCCGAACAAATGGGCTTATATGGGAAATAACGACTGGTATGATTATTTTTTCAACAAACAAAGTTTATCGAAAAGTCATACACTTACCTTTTCCGGCGGGGCTACAGTTAACAACAAACCACTGACTTATTATCTTTCTGCAGATTATTCAAAAGATAACGGCCTCAATAAACTGACAGACGATTACTGGGACCGTTACGGATTAAGATCCAAAACAGGATTTTCTCCAATTTCCTGGCTCAAAATAGACAACAACTTAAATATCTATGAGACCAAACGCGCATTGCCCAATACTGATATCAGGGATCTTTATTACCTGATGCCTACTGATGTGGCTAAAAATCCTGATGGTACCTGGTCCAATACAAATACAGGAAGACAGGCGGCCAGACTGGTTGATGGCGGGAACAACCTGCAGACCATGTTCGGGTTTCAAAACATTACCGGAGCTACCGCCTTGTTTCTAAACGGAGATTTGCAGGTAAACGGTGATGCTTCTTTTAAAAGAGAACTTTGGAAAACCCATATTGACTCTAAAAAATACAAGATTGGCTATGGACCGACCGACATCAGGGAAGAAGGTGGTATTGGCTATGTAGAGGAAGACAACAGTTATTTGTACACCAATGCCTTTAATTTGTATACCACCTATAAAAAAACCATCGGAGATCACTTCATGAGTGCCATGGTGGGCTACAATAGTGAGAACTACCGGTATTCTTCTACTTATGCTTCCAGACAGGGATTGATTTCCTCGTCTCTTCCTTACCTTGGAGTAACCACGGGTACGCCGTCTGCAGGTGCAGGTTACGAGGCTTATGCCACTACCAGTGCATTCAGCAGATTAAATTATACTTACAAAAACCGTTATATCCTGGAAGGGACTGGTCGTTACGATGGTTCATCCCGTTTTCCCACAGAAAGACGCTGGGGTTTTTTTCCCTCAGCTTCTGTGGCCTGGATAGCCAGTGCTGAAGAGTTCATGAAACCTTTGGCCCCGGTTTTGTCCACATTTAAATTGCGTACGTCTTATGGAGATCTGGGGAATCAGAATCCTTCACAAAATGCATACTTAAGGGATTTTGGTTATATATATGCCCTGCCTACCGGTGTCTCGAATTATCTGATCGGAGGTAACGGTCAGAATCAGGTGATCACAGGTGCACCAAGACTGCAGGTTGATCCAAATACCTATACCTGGGAGCGGGTATCTACATTGAACATGGGTACTGATATCGGCCTGATGAATGATAAGTTCTCCATTACTTTTGATTATTTTATCCGTGATACCAAAGGTATGCTCGCCCAGGGTCAGGAGCTTCCCGGTGTTATGGGAACGGGTGCGCCGGTGCAAAATGTAGCAGACCTGAGAACTAAAGGATGGGAACTTTCCGTAGCCTACAGAAACCGATTCAATATCGCTTCAAAGCCATTTAGTTTTGAAACCAAACTGATGCTTTCTGATTCCCGTTCGAAGATCAAGAAGTTTCAGAATGACCAGAACCTGTTTTCCAACTACCGCGTAGGACAAGAGCTTGGTGAGATCTGGGGACTGGAGAATGACGGAATGTTCCAAAACCAGGCAGAGATTGATGCCCTGGACGAATCTGCTATAGTGCCATGGGGAGCGCTGGAAGTTATACAGGGCTGGCCGAAATACAAAGACCTGGACGGCAATCATAAAATAGAAACAGGATTGAGCGCAGATGATCCCAAAGACTTAAAAATCATCGGTAACGCTACCGCCCGTTACAATGTCGGTGCAAATATCAATATGGACTGGGGTGGTTTTGATTTGTCGGTATTTGTACAGGGTGTATTGAAGAGAGATTTTTACCCGCACAACTATTTGTTCTGGGGACCGTATCAGCAACCCTATGCCAACGTATATCCATGGAATCTGAATTACTACAGGGCAGCCGGAGATTCGCCGGAGCAAAGGGCTAAACATTCCGATTCTTACCTTAAAGCAGGTCTTGCCGATGCCAATACCAATTCTCAGTATCCGGTATTGCAATCCTGGCTTGCCGATGCCAACTACGGATCCGGACTTGATATTCCGCAGACCAAATATTTGCTGAACGGTGCTTACCTGAGGATCAAAAACATCTCTCTGGGTTATACACTGCCAGTCAAATTCACAAATAAATTTGGTGTAAGCCGTCTGCGTGTATTTGCTACGGGAGAGAATCTTTATGAATTCTCTGCTATCAAGAAGTTCGTTGATCCGGAAGCTATTAACGCCGGAAACGGTGCAGCGGCTTATCCGTTCCAGAGAAGGTATGCATTTGGTGTCAACTTAGATTTTTAACTAACAGAAGGTTAAACAATCATTAAAAAACAGTCATGAAAAAGAATCTATATATCTTATTTATCGGAATTGCGGTTGCCCTTGGTGCCTGCAAAAAAGGCAGTCTTGACCGCTTTCCGCAAACTACAATTCCACCGAATTTTTTCTTCAACACAGAAGATGACCTTTCGCTGTATGTGAACGGGTTGTTGTCTCAGCCTGACAGAGGCAGTTACCTCAATGATCAGAGCAGCGACAACGTAGCTACAACAGCTGCGGTAGAGATAAAGAACATTATGGGCGGCAATGCCAATGCTCAGAATATTACCACTGGATGGACCTGGGAAAGATTGCGGAACATCAATTACTTCCTGGAAAACTACCATAAAGCACAGGTTAGCAGTACTATAAAAGCCCATTACGCAGGGCTGGCCAGATACTATCGTGCTGAATTTTACCTGGATAAGGTAAAGCGTTTCTCGGACGTGCCCTGGTATTCAGGTACGCTGGAGCCCGGAGACGCCGGTCTTAAGAAAGCCCGTGATTCCCGCGCACTGGTGATGGACAGCGTAATGGCCGATCTTGACTTTGCTTATAGAAATGTGAGAGAAGGTGTGCCTACGGGTACTCCCGGAAAATGGGCGGTAGCGGCATTGTATTCCCGTGCTTCACTTTATGAGGGGACTTACCGTAAATATCATAGCGAACTGAACTTAAAGAATTCTGCGAACGTATTTCTGGAAACAGCAGTGAAGATTTCAGGGGAGATCATCGGAGCCAATAAATTTACCATTTACAATACCGGGCATCCTGATGAGGATTATGGTACTTTGTTCTCCAGTCAGGACCTGACCGGAAATAAAGAAGTGATCCTGACGAATATATTCGACCAGAGCAAGGGCAAGAGCCAGAACGTAAACTCTGTTGTATTCGGAGATTATGAGCAGGCTCCTGCAAAAGACCTGATCCAGACTTACCTGATGAAGGATGGTACACGGTTTACGAGTGTGCCCAATTATGATAAGCTTGGTTTTGTAAAGGAATTTGAAAACCGTGATCCCCGTCTTTCCCAGACTATGGTTTATCCGGGATGGGTGAGGGTACCTGATGCCACACCTTATATTCAGCGTTTGAACAAGAACTTTACAGGATACCATCAGTTGAAGGGCTTTGTTAACAGTACTGATGCCGCCACATTGAATGGAGTCGATTTTCCGGTATACCGATATGCAGAGGTATTGCTGAATTATGCAGAGGCACTTGCTGAAACAGGTGCGTTGACTCAGGGGCAACTGGACCAGTCGGTTAACCTGCTCAGGAGAAGGGCTGGTTTGCCTGATCTGAACCTGGGTGCAGCGAATGCGAATCCTGACCCTGCACTGCTGACTCAATATCCGAATATTGAATCCAATACCGGTGTGATTCTGGAGATCAGACGTGAACGCAGAGTAGAATTTGCCTTTGAAAATTCAAGATATGATGATCTGATGCGCTGGAAAGCAGGGAAATTATTGACCAAAAGCCCTGAAGGGATGTATTTTGCCGGTTTGGGTAAATATGACATGACCGGTGATGGCATAACGGATATTATATTGATAGACAGATCCCTGACGATACCAGCTGAGGGGCAGAAAGAAGAGAATTCTTTGGGTGTAAAACTGATCTACTACCGCACGGGTACCATTGAGTCGGACGCTACTGTATTCCTGAAAAACGGCACGAACGGCGGAGCCATTGTAACGGAAGTTAAAACCCGTCAGTTTGAAGAACCAAAGTACTATTACCGTCCGGTGCCTCATCAGCAAGTGCTCCTAAATCCAAACCTGTCACAGATATTTGGCTGGTAGTTTAGCGTAGTTAATCTCAGAGAAATGACAATCAAAAGAAGAGCCTTGCTTAAGGCGGTCGGCTTAGCAACCGGTGCAGTAGTATCAGGTGGTTTACCCGCTCTGGCTGTTGCGCCGGAAAAGCGCGACGATAAAAAGAAAAAACCGGTACTTACTGTTGCGCACATTACCGATGTACACATCATGGCCGGTGAGAATGCTCCTGAACGGTTTAAAAATTGTCTGAGGCACATTACCAGTACCCACAAACCGGATTTTTTCCTGAACGGGGGCGATTCCATCCATGATGCCTCTTATGACAATGTAAAGTATGAGCAGGTGATTGAACAGTGGAGTATCTGGGACGAATGTCTGAAGCAACTGGATCAATATGAGGTGCACAGCTGTATCGGGAATCATGATTCCTGGTGGAAGGCACCCTCGAAAGACCATGAAATGTATGGTAAGGAGTACGCTGTAAAACGACTGAAAATTCCTCACCGGTATTACCATTTCACCAAAAAGAACTGGCATTTTATTATTCTCGATGGTAACAACAGTAATATTTCGCTTGATCAGGAACAATACGACTGGCTGGCAGCTGAGCTTGAAAAAATACCGGCATCGGCACCTGTACTACTGATGTCGCACTATCCGATCCTTGGGACTACGCAGGTTCTGGTAGGTGGCGGTCATTCTGACTGTAAGAAACTGAAAGACCTGTTTTACAAACACAGGGATAAGGTGAGGATTTGCATAAGCGGACACAACCACCTGTCGGATCAAACGGAATATAACCAGGTCCTGTATTGCTGCAACGGCGCCATGAGTGGTTTTTGGTGGGGCAAGGGAGACGCAGAATCAGCTGGTCCGGGTTATTACCTGGAAACCCCTCCGGGCTATGCCATGCTCAAATTGTACGAAGACGGAACAGTAAAAAACGTATATTTCCCACACACTTATTAGCAAATGATGAAAAGTCCTTTTATATTTATAACCTGTTTTTTGCTGTCGGTGGCAGTAAATGCACAGAAGAGACAACATAAAGTAGTGTACATTATTGCGGATGGTATCCCTGCCGATGTACTCGAAAACCGGGACCTGCCGAATTTTAAAAAAATCATAGATGCCGGGTCATATACCCGTATGCATGTAGGTGGCGACAAGGGTACTTATAACGAAACACCTACGATATCGGCTGTTGGTTACAACAGCCTGCTGACGGGAACCTGGGTAAACAAGCATAATGTTCCGGATAATGACATTAAAGAGCCTAATTATAACTATCAGAATATATTCAGGATTTTTAAGAATCAGTATCCGGATAAAAAGACGGCTATCTTCTCCAGCTGGACGGATAACCGAACCAAACTTTTAGGACATAACCTGCCCGCTGCGGGAAATCTGAAGGTAGATTATTTTTTTGATGGCTATGAACTGGATACCGCCCGTTTCAAACATGATAAAAAATCGGACTACATGCATCAGATCGATGAACAGGTAGTTGCTGATGCCTCAAAAACCATTCATGATAAAGCTCCTGATCTCTCCTGGGTATACCTCGAATATACAGATGATATGGGTCATGGATATGGTGATAGTCCGGAGTTTTACAGTGCCATTGATCTGCTAGATAAACAGGTTGGTAAAATATGGGATGCGATAAACTATCGTCAGCAAAATTTTAAGGAGGACTGGCTGATTGTCATCACGACAGATCATGGCCGGGACGAAAAAAGTGGAAAGGGGCATGGAGGGCAATCTGAAAGACAAAGATCGACCTGGATGGTCAGCAATTACAAAGACCTGAATACCTATGGACAATATTTTGATCTAGGTATTGTAGATATTATGCCTTCAATAGCCAATTATTTGGATGTAAAACTAGTGGATAGTGTCTTCAAAGAGGTAGATGGTGTTCCTTTTATTGGTCCTGTATCTGTTGCGGCGCTTAAAACAGTTTACACCCAAAACCATATCGACATCAGCTGGAAGGCTTTGCAAAAAACAGGTAAAGTGAAAATCTGGATGTCGACCACGAATAATTTTAAAGCAGGAAAAACAGATACCTGGCATCTTTTAGGAGAAACAGATCTGAACAAAGCGCATTTCCTTGCTGATGTGAAGCAATATCCGTCGTCGTTCTATAAGATCGTTGTTGAAGCAGCTGATAACACCATGAACCGCTGGTTGAAGTTATAAGTTTGCGAAAGCTTATCCTGATGCCCGGTCTATTGTAGTGGGATAGGAAATTATCTGGGTATCATAATGGGTGCATAGGAACTTAAAATGATGCTTGAATTATGGAAAAATTGGATTATATCAACCACCTTTAAACTAGCACGAGCTTGACGCACCCAATATCCCTTTTATTACAGGTGGCCTTGGCGATTTTTTAAGCGGTGGCAGGTACGGTAAATATTTTACTAAATATAATCAGGTTAATGATGCCCTTCAGAAATTTGCTGAAACGAAGCCAAACTGCTATTTTGTAAAGGCAAATGGATTAACGGCTAACGAGGACGGACTTCATTTTGACGCAATATCACAGCGCAGGTTTGGAATCCGGTATTTCGAATCATTACTCGAAAAGAAAAATATTCTGGCACCACTTGCCGGCGAGGATGAGTTAATCGAAGCTATCATATGAACACTATCTAACAAGAAACCATCCACCTGATCGGACTTTCTCTGAAACACGAAACGACCAATGCCAACGGTCAGTCGGCTATAGATTGCGGTAATTTATGGACGGTATTTGAAAAAGGGAATTACGCTGCACAGGTGCCGGCTAAAACGGGTGAAGCCATATTTGCTGTTTACCACGATTATGTAGGCGATTATACGCAACCTTACCGTTATTTTATTGGCTGTCAGGTACAGCCAGGTACCAATGTTCCTCAGGGAATGGATAGTTTGGTGATCTCATCAGGTACCTACCTGCAGATACCGGTAAAGGGAAAAATGCCGGCTATGCTGACTGAAGCCTGGCAGAAAATCTGGCAATCAAACCTCCCTCGTGCATACCGGCCTGACTTCGAGGTTTATGATGACCGAAGTCAGGATTGGGAGCATGCTGAAGCGGATATCTTTCTTTCTGTGTACTAAGATCTTACTTTGGGGGGAGAGTGATCGTGTCCGGTGCTTTTGTGATAAAGAATTGCAAATAATTCTCTGATAATTACCATTATATCATTGAAATAGTATAAACTTACACTAACTTATTATTAACTTTAATAGAGGGAAAACTTAACATCATGGAGGGGCATAGCTCATATACCGATCAGGAATTGGTTGTTCTTCTCAGGGAGGGGGATAAGATTGCTTTTACGGCTATTTATGAGCGGTATCATAGCTTGCTGTATATCTATGCGCATAAGAAACTGCACAATAAGGAAGAATCGCAGGATATTATACAGGAGGTTCTGATCACATTATGGAACAAATGCAGAGAGCTTTCTGTGGATGTTTCATTGAAATCTTATCTTTTTGCGGCTGTGAGGAATAAAGCACTGGACCTGTTTTCACATCAGAAAGTAGAGGCGAGGTACCTGTCTTCGCTGCAGAGCTTTATAGATATTTCAACAGAATCTTCTGATTTTCTGGTTCGTGAGAAGGATTTGTCTTCATTGATTGAACGGGAGATTCAGGCTTTGCCTCCAAAAATGAGGGAGATCTTTGAACTGAGCAGAAAGGAAAAGCTTTCACATAAGGAAATCGCAAAGGTTCTGAATATTTCGGAGCATACCGTAGCTACCCAGATGAAGCGGGCATTGAAGGTGCTGAGGCTAAGGCTGGGGCTCGTGGTTTGGATTGCGATGCTGTTGTTTTACAAATGACCTGATGTGGAAACATGACAAGGTTTCCTTATCCTGATTCATTCGTGTGAAATAATATCTAACTATACTCCATACCGACGCTGCCTGAAGTCAAAAAATTATAAGCAATGAAATTATTGAGATTAATCTGGCTGGCAGAACGCCGTTTAGCTTAACACACCTAAACCGTACTATATTCAGCAATTTTATCATACAACATATCCGGGTTGAATGGCTTGCTGATATAATCATTCATCCCTGAGTCGAATGCTTTATGTTTGATGTCGAGCATAGCTGAGGCTGTGAGTGCGATTATTGGGATGGTCTTATACTTGTCCTCCGGAAGTGATCTGATCAACTTTGCTGCCTGATATCCGTCAAGTACAGGCATCTGCAAATCCATCAGGATCAAATTATATTCTTTTAGTTGTACTTGGGCAACTGCCTGAGCACCATCTTTTACAAAATCACATTCCACATCCCATAATTTCATAAAACGTCTCACGAGTAAAATATTGACTTCATTATCTTCGGCCATAAGTATTCTAACACCTTTTAAACTCTGTATATGAGACACATCCTTCTTTACCCCTGGAAGGGATTTAACCTCCTGGCTATTCTTGAATGTCAGTGAAAAAGTAAAACCAGAGCCCTTCCCAAATTCGCTTTCTACTTTTATACTTCCTCCCTGAAGTTCGATCAGTCGTTTAGTAATCGTTAATCCCAGTCCTGTTCCACCATATTTCCTGGTCGTGTCGGAGTTAGCCTGGGTAAATCGTTCAAAAATGTATTCCAATTTATTGGCTGCAATACCAATCCCAGTGTCACGTACTTCAAAATCAATTGAAGTATGCCTGGAATCCTTGTTTCCCAAAACCGCAGATAGTGTAATTTTTCCGGCTGAAGTAAACTTTATTGCATTGGTCACCAGGTTAGTGAATATCTGGCCCAACCGAACCGGGTCTCCGATGACTAAACCGGAGATATCTTTATCAAAGAGTAACTTCAACTGTAATCCCTTTTCAGTTGCCCGGGGAGACATTACTGTACGAATATTGTCCAGCAGAGCCTCCAAACTAAAATCAATTTGCTCAAAAATGATCTTCCCTTCTTCTATCTTACTAAAATCAAGGATATCATTGATCAGTACCAGCAGATTCTCTCCAGAGAATTTGAGCACATTAAGATATTTTGACTGCTCCCCGGTTGGATTTGTCCGCAAAAGTAAATTTGTAAAACCGATTACTGCATTCATTGGTGTACGGATCTCATGACTCATGGTAGAAAGAAACTGTGATTTTACTTCAGCAGCATATTCTGCCAATTCCTTCGCTTTGAGCAAATCATTTTCAATATTTTTTCTATCGGTGATATCTACAATGGCACCATAAAGTTTAACTACTTTTCCTTTTTCGTCAATTTTAGGTTTACCGATTGCATTGATATACCGGACTTCACCAGATGGCAGAATGATCCTCAGGTCGATATTTGAGATTAGCCCTGATGTTACTGTTTTTTCAATCACACTTTTATAAAGAGGTAGATCATCCGGATGAATCATTTTTCCAAAAGTGATACTTTCAGGACCCTGCTCGGAAGGATCAAGACCGAATATTCTAAAGGCTTCCTTTGACCAGAAATTTTTACCATTGAGCAGATCTGCTTCCCAACTACCGCTATGAGTTAGCTCTTGTGTGTCAGCAAGCATTGCTTCATTTCGCATAATTGTCTGCTGGGTTTGTTTTTGCACTGTAATGTCGTGCCATACCACTAAAAGTACATCTGAGTTATTGATATGGACCGGGTTTAAGGTGACCATCACGGGAAAGACCTCTCCATTCATCCTTTTATGATACCATTCAAATCTGTGGTAGCCATTTTTACGGGCTATGGCATCCATTTCCATAGACTTTTCGTCCGACCTTCGTCCGTCGGGCTGGTATTCAGGAGAAAAAACAGAAGGGTGAAAAGTTAACAACTCATTTTTATCCCTGCAGCCAATCATTTTCACGGCAGCATGGTTACAATCAATAATCCCATGATCGCCGAACAGCAGATGCGCATCCGTTGAATATTCGAAAATAACCCTTGTCCGTTCTTCCGCCAGTTTGAATTCAGTAATATCCTGAAAAACCCCATATAGCTTAATTGCTTTACCTTGCTCGTAAAGCACCTGACCGATTGTTCTTACCCAAATGTGCCTGCCTTTTGAGGTAATCATTTCCAGTGGCAGATCAAATGGGGCACCATCCTTTATTGCTTTTTCAACTGCAGCAAGTATGATTGGCCGGCAATCTGGTGTGTAATACCGGATTGCGGCCTGGAAGTCGGGCTTCACTGAGAAATCTACTTCATGGATGCGGTAAACTTCTTCAGACCAGTAGACGTTATTTTCAATCAGATTGATTTCCCATGCTCCAGCTTTTGAAAGTTCTCCTGCCTTTTTAAACATCTGGTTGGTTTCTTTGATGTCTGAAATATCAATAAATACCACCCTTAAAACGCAGGGCCTGTCTGCTGATTCAAAACTTCCGCCGCTACCCCTCATCCATTTCGTTTTACCGGATGGCAAAGTGAAGCACCCGTCCCAGGACCACTTGGTGGTGGTGTGGTCAAATATCTCTTTCACTGAACTCAGTAGACTGAGTTGATCTTCTTTAGAAAGTAGTGCCGTAAAACAGGTGAAATCCTTAAGTGCTATTTCCCTGCTAATCTCTAATTCTATCTCAAAGGCTTTACTTACAAATGAAAAAAACAGCACATAATCAATACTGAATATCTCAGCAGATATTATCGAATCATCAGAATCAAATCCGGAAGTTAAGGAACTGTTATGAATTGATGTCTGCATAATATAGATTTATTTATGAGAAGACTGCATCAGGAGTATACAAGCTAACGAAATAAATTGACATCAAACGTTTAAATAGTTTATAATGAAAGGTTTCTTTTAGCGTATGCAAATATGAGATTAAAACCGCTGTGCTAAATGAGCTATGGGGAGCTGCAGGGATGAGATTTATATGCCTCAAGTAAGTCTTACATCTACAGTTTGTCTTCAGATTTTAATCAGATATTTACCAGATGAAGCTGTTAATCATAGAAGATGAAGAAAGCCTGAGAAGGAGTATTCTGCAGTATTTAACTGCAGAGGGAAATATCTGCGACATCGCACCAACTTTTGATCAGGCGATTGAAAAGATTAGCTTGTATGATTATGACTGTGTTCTGCTGGACTTAGGGTTGCCGGACGGTGAGGGTTTAGAACTGCTCAGATGCCTGAAGAAATTAAAGAAACCAGACGGCGTGCTGATCATCTCAGCGAGGGATTCCATAGAACAGCGTGTGGAAGGACTAAGTCTTGGGGCAGATGATTACCTGGTCAAACCTTTTCATCTTTCTGAACTGAATGCGAGAATTACTGCAATCGTCCGCAGGAGAAATTTTAATGGAAGCGATCAGCTGGTATTCAACGAAATCGAAATTGATGTAACCTCGAAAGAAGTTAAGGTTAAGGCCACGCAGGTTTACCTGACAAAAAAAGAATTCGACATTTTGCTGTATTTTGTAACCAATAAATCAAAGGTGATTTCAAAATCAGCGGCAGCGGTACACATTTGGGGTGAAGATGCAGACATGGCAGATAGTTTTGACTTCATATATACACACATCAAAAACATCCGAAAGAAACTGACAGATTCGGGTTCTAAAGACTACTTTCATTCCATATATGGTATTGGGTATAAATTTCAATAAAGATGAAGTTATTTGCCGGTTATAACCGAGTTCTGTTATTTGTGAGTACTATCGGGCTCATCTGCATCGGTTTTCTTTTTTATCGCACGCTAACTTTCTATCTGAACAAACAAATTGATAATAACCTGGTAGAGGAACTGATGGAAGTCAGGGACTTTACTCATAGCCGAAATATAACCCCAGCACCGGAGCTATTTGATGGCCTGGTGATTGAGTACAAAAAAGCCAGACATGCAGATACTTCAAAAAAATTCGCCGATACTGTTTTTTATAATCCTAAAAAACAGATCCGGGAGGCTGCGAGGTACATTAAAACCGGTGTTAGTTTTGGCGGATCCAATTACCAGGTACTGATTCTTACCTCTAAAGTAGAACGGGAAGAGCAGATCAAAAGTATTTTTCTGGCCATTATTTCACCCGTATTGCTATTGTTGATGGCCTTGCTTCTGATCAACCGGTTTATGACCAGGAAGCTATGGCACCCTTTCAGGCAGACGCTAGAAAGCCTGAAGACATTCAATCTAAACCAGGATAAGCCGTTTGAAGTCATAGAAAGCCCGGTTCGTGAATTCCGTGAACTGAATCAGGCGATCCTTGATATCTCGCTTCGCATCCGGTCGGATTTCCGGGAAGTAAAACTCTTTACCGAAAATGCATCGCATGAAATGATGACCCCGCTTGCGGTCATCAATTCAAAACTGGATACCATGCTGCAATCTGACAGGCTTGGGAAAGAAGAAAGTGAGACCTTAGTTGATCTTTATAAGGCAACTTCCAGGTTAACCAAACTGAACCAGAATTTGCTTTTACTGGTAAAAATCGACAATAACCTGATTAATGAGCCAGAAAATGTCGACATTTCGGCATTACTGGTTGAACGGGTTTCTTATTTTCAGGAACTGATCCAGAACAGGAACTTAAGTGTGATCACTACCCTGAATCCTGTAAATCTGAATACAAACAGGTATTTGCTCGAAATACTGATCAATAACCTTTTGAGTAACGCCATCAGGCACAATCATGAGAATGGAAATATAGAGATCAGTTTGTCAGCGCAGGGTATGATTTTCAGGAATACCGGCAGCGCACAGGCTTTAGACCAGCACAAGATATTTGAGCGTTTTTACAAAGACAGTAATTCTGAAGGGACTGGTCTTGGACTGGCCATTTTGAAGCAGATCTGCGGCCGGCAGCATTTTGACTTTAGCTATGCTTATACCAGAGATTTGCACTGCTTTGAAATCAATTTTTAGATTCTCTGATACCTGATCATCAAATTAACATTTTTTAACACCCAACTTCATAATGTCTCCAGAATTGAGCCGGATATTTATGCATAAATCATAGTTTACCAATGCATTATGAAACTACTATTCATTTCACTACTTTATTTTCTTCTGTCGCCGCTCCCCTGGATGGGCAATTTTGATGATGCCTTAAAGCAGGCCGGGGAAACCCACAAGCAGATTCTGATTAACTTTTCGGGCTCTGACTGGTGCGGGCCTTGTATCAGGTTAAGAAAAGAAATCCTGGAGACTGAAGCATTTGAAAAATATGCATCGGAGCACCTTGTGCTTGTCCGTGCAGATTTTCCAAGACAAAAGAAAAACCGCTTGTCAGCTGAACAAACTAAACTCAACGAGGCCATGGCTGAGCGGTATAATCCAGATGGAAAGTTTCCTTTTACTGTACTAACAGATGAAAAAGGTAAAGTGATCAGGAGCTGGGAAGGATTTCCAGAGGAGAGTCCTGAAGCATTTATTGCGCAAGTGGCAAAATCATCGTCAAAATAGTAAAAAATGGCCGGGGTAAAATCATACAGGGAAATCGTAAAGCTGATGGGTAACCGCTTTGAGTTTACCGCCGTCAGTGATGACGAGGCTATAGGCCTAAAGGCCATTGCAGGAGCGATTGCTGAAGTCAAACGGATAGAAGAATTATTAAGTACGTTTAAAGAAACCAGCCAGGTTAACGAGATCAACCGGTTCGCTGGCATAAAGCCCGTTAAAGTTGATGAAGAAGTAATCGGGCTAATCTTGCGATCTCTTAAAATTTCCTCCGTTACCCAGGGTGCGTTTGACATTACCTACGGTTCGATTGACAAAAGTTTATGGAATTTCGACGTGAACATGACCGCATTGCCAGACAGGGAAACAGCACTGAAAGCAGTTGATCTGATCAATTATGAAAATGTGAGGATGAATGCGAGGAACAGCACAGTAATGCTAAAGCACAAAGGCATGCGCATCGGATTTGGGGGGATAGGCAAGGGCTATGCTGCCGACAGGGCTAAGCAGGTCATGACCGGAATGGGTGTGAAAAGTGGAATTGTGAATGCAGCGGGAGATTTAGTAACCTGGGGTTCGCAGCCTGACGGGCAAGCCTGGACCATCGGCATTGCAGATCCCAATCATAAGGAGCAGGCCTTTTCGGCAATGAGTATCAGCAATATGGCCATAGCCACTTCCGGCAATTATGAGAAATATGCAGTGATTGACGGTAGGAAATACTCCCATACCATAGATCCAAAGACAGGTTTGCCGGTTACGGGAATTAAGAGCGTCAGCATCATTTGCCCAAGTGCAGAACTGGCCGATGCGCTGGCAACACCTATTGTAGTTATGGGCGTAAAGGTTGGTCTGGATCTGATCGATCAACTGAATAATGTAGCCTGTGTGGTGATCGATGACGATGATCAGATCTATACTTCAAAAAATATTAACGTAAAATACTGATATGAAATTTTCAAAACGTGCATTGGTTGTATTATGCTCAGGACTAACATCGTTGAGCGTTTTAAGTGCTTGCAGCACCGTTAAACCCTATCAAAAAAACAAGTTGAACGACGCGGAGATGACCCTTTCTTCCAGAAAGGTCCAAAAATTTGAGCAGAGCTTCCAGCTCTACAGGGAAGGTGCTTCGGGCGCGAACGGAGGAAAAAGCGGTGGCGGTTGTGGCTGTAATTAACCTGATAAAATCATGAGAAAGATCTATCTGCATGTGATCATGCTTTTTTTGGGTGTCTTAGGTGCCCAGGGACAAATAAAAATAAAACCAAACCCGGCAGACAGCAGTAATTACCAAAGCCGCAAGTTAAAGATTGATGAGATGAATTTGGTCTCTGCTTATTATAACCAGACCGGCAACAATTCAGCAGTAACTGGTGGTATTGGTACAGAAAAACTGACGGACTTTGCCAATACCATTGACCTTCAACTGTCAAAATTCAATAAAAAAGGCAGGAAGAATACGTTTCTGTTTGAACTGGGCATTGATCACTATACCTCCGCCTCTTCTGATAAGATAGATCCAAGTACAATTTCTTCGGCCTCAAGTGCAGATACCCGAATATATCCTTCTTTAAACTGGACACATTCCAACGAATCAACGGGTAATTCCTTTGGGTTTACAGGTTCGTATTCCGGTGAATACGACTACCAGTCTATTGGAGCCGGGTTTAATCTGACCCGTTTGTCAAAGAACAAAAATACCCAGTTTGACTTTAAGCTTCAGGCATTCTTAGATACCTGGACGGTGATCCTGCCCATTGAACTCCGTACGGGAAATAGCGTTGGAAACGGACATGAATCGAAAAGTGAAGGTACCAGTCCACGGAATTCATTCAGTTCCTCATTCTCGCTTTCCCAGGTCATTAACCAAAAACTTCAGGCTGTCATCGTTGTAGAGCCGTCTTACCAAAAAGGCTTGCTGGCAACCAAGTATCAGCGGGACTATTTCACAGATGGATCATTACAGGCAGAAACACTTCCTGATCAGCGTTTTAAACTGCCGATAGCAGCGCGGCTAAATTACTTTGCTACTGACCACATCCTTTTCAGAACGTTCTACCGTTACTACATGGACAACTGGGGCATCAGGGCACATACCGCAGAGCTGGAAGTACCTGTAAAATTAAGCTCCTTCATTTCCATCAGCCCTTTTTACCGGTACAACAAGCAAACTGGAACACGTTATTTCGCCGGATACGGGCAGCACACTCCAGGTACTACTTACTTTACCAGTGATTATGACCTGTCCAGCTTAAACAGCGATTTTTATGGTGCCGGAATTAGGCTGGCTCCTCCAAAAGGGGTGTTCGGATGGCAGCGGATCAGTATGCTGGAATTGCGGTATGGTCATTACAGCAGGTCAACCGGGCTGGCTTCCAACATCATTTCGCTAAACCTGAAAGTAAAATAATATGATCAATTATTAACTATTTGATTATTTTAACCAATAAAAGAATGATCAGGAAAATACTCATCGCTATTGCCATCTTATTGGTGGTGATACAATTCTTCAGACCAGAGAAAAATATTGCTGTCGCACCCTCTTCCAATGCGATTGAGCTGCATTATGCAATTCCTAAAGAGATAGCCGGGCTGCTGCGTACCAGTTGTTACGATTGCCATTCCAATAATACAGTTTACCCATGGTACAGCAACATCCAGCCTTTTGCCTGGTGGCAGCAAAGCCATGTAATTGATGGTAAAAAGGAACTAAACTTTGATGAGTTCAATAGCTACGATGTCAAAAGGAAAAAACATAAACTCGATGAAGTAATTGAAATGATCCAGGAGGATGAAATGCCCTTAGGCTCATATACATTAATCCACAGGAAAGCGGTACTCTCTGCTCAGGATAAAGACAAGCTTATTTCCTGGGCAAGGGAACTTCAGAAAGCCATTCATTAGTATTATGGAAGCGAATAGTGACTTTGTCGAAAAACATTATGTAACCCGCATGGGCTGGCTCAGGGCTTCAGTTCTGGGGGCAAATGATGGTATCCTCTCGACAACAAGTATTGTGATCGGCGTAGCTGCAGCTTCAACTGACCGGAATGCCATTGTACTCGCTGCCCTGGCTGGACTTATTGCAGGCGCCATGTCAATGGCCGCAGGTGAATATGTTTCAGTTAGTTCACAGGCAGACAGTGAAAATTCAGATTTAAAACGGGAGCAAAAAGAACTGTTGGAAATGCCGGATTCAGAACTGGAAGAATTGGCTGAGATCTATGTATCCCGTGGGCTTGATCCGGATCTGGCAAAACAGGTGGCCGTTCAGCTTACCACACACAATGCCCTGGAGACCCATGCCAGGGATGAACTGGGAATCAATGAAATTACTACGGCGAGGCCACTGCAGGCCGCATTAGCCTCCTTTGGCTCTTTTATTTTTGGCGCGCTCTTACCATTTGGAGTCTCTATTTTTGCACCTTTAAGCTATATGGTTTATGTGCAGTACGTGCTCTCCATTATATTTTTGATGATTTTAGGTGCGATAGCCGCTAAAACAGGTGGTTCAAACGTCGGTACTGCGGTACTAAGAATTGCATTTTGGGGCACTGCAGCAATGGCCATCACTGCGCTGGTGGGGCATTTGTTTGGAGTAAGCGTTTCGTAATAGGTGGAGATGACGTTAAGCACAACAGATTGTAAGGCAGTCTTAGTAGAAATCGTTTTTTCAGTTTATGTTTGAGTATGTTAACGCTAAACATCTTCAAAGAAACGCCGCTTTATCCGTCCACCTAATACGGATTCGCAGATGGTTCACTGGCACAGTCTTAGTGAAGCAAAAAAAGAATATGCATGCAAACAACAATGAGATACAAGCAATCTCCTTTGTTGTCTTAAGCGCCTGATGAAATTCATTGTAGTTGATAAATTTAATCTCCAGCCTGATCAAAGTAAGGCAGTTATTTTAGCCTCCAGATCATTGAGGTCAAATGGCTTGGAAATGTAGTCATCTGCCCCTGCACTCTGTGCAATCGAAGAACCTTCGGTGCTGGCGGAATACATGATTACAGGGATGCCTGAGAATCTGGGTTCAGCTTTAATCGTTCTCAATACCTGATCCCCTGAAAGTACTGGCATCCAGATGTCCAGTAAAAGCAAATCCGGTTTTTCTACTTCCAATCCTTTTAAAACGCGGGTGCTTTTGGCTTCAGTGTACACCTGGTAGCCATATTCTTCAATGATCATTTCCATCATCTCCAGTATTCCAATGTCGTCGTCACAAATCATGATCTTTTTACTCATCAGTTGTTTCCTTTCCTTTTTGATCTATGGGTAAGGTAAAATTAAAAACCGAGCCTTTACCTACTTCGCTGTCAGCCCATAAAGTTCCACCGTGGTTCTTTACTATCTGGTCACAGATATACAGCCCAATACCCATGCCCGGATAATGCTTTTGGATATCGCCAACCCTGTAAAACCTGTCAAAAATCTTTTTTAGTTCGTCCTCCCTGATACCCATACCCTGGTCTTTAACAGATACCTTAATGAAGTTGCTTACCCTGGAAAGAAATACTTCTATTTCCCTGCCTTCAGGAGAATACTTAATGCCGTTGCTGATCAGGTTAGTGAACACCTGCACCAGGTGCGACTCATCTCCATTGTAATCTATTCCTGCTTTGCCTTTGACCACGATCCGGTAATTTGGGGTTGCGGTTTGTATGCCTTCAACAGTTTCCCTGACCATTTTATCAAAATCAAAGGGCTGACGGTGGAGTTCGATATTCCCTGTCTGTATGCGCGATACATCCAGCAATTCGGAAAGCAATTGATTCAGGCGTTCTACATAAACGCTGGTTTTTGCAACCACAGATATGAATTTGTCGCTGGCATTTTCCGGCATCAACCGCTCCAGCATTTGTACGTATCCCACCACTGTAGTCAAGGGGGTCTTGAGCTCATGGCTGGCGATGGAAAGGAAATCATCTTTGCGTTGCTCTATGGCGCGCCTCTCGGTAATGTCTTCGATGGCAAGTAAGATACGGTCTTTGAATTGTCCTTCTAATTCAATCCTGTGGGCGTTTAACAGCATTCGTTTGGATCCGATGTGCGGAAATTCGTGTTCGACTTCATAATCCAAGACCGGGTTGCTGGTGGGAAGGATCTCTTCCATCATTTTTTTGAGTTCGGGTATGTTCCATTGACCATTTCCTAAATCATACAGCAGTTTTCCCTTTGTTTCATTGATAGATACTTTAAATGTATTCAGAAAGTGCTGATTTGCACTTAGTATGGTGTAGTCAATATCCAAAACGAGGAGACTTTCCCTTATCGTTTCCACAATACTTGATAAATACTGTTCACTTTCTTTGAGCATCCTGGTACGGTCGATTACTTTTTGCTCTGTTTCCTGGTAATTAAGCTCGAGTGCCTGCTCTGCTTTTTTTCTGGAGGTGATATCGTTCTGGATTCCGATGAAATGGGTAACTTGTCCATTTTCATCTTTCACCGCGGACAAGAACAGTTCATTGTGAAACAGCTGACCTGATTTGGTGTAGTTGCGAATCTGTACCACGCAATCTTCTCCTTTGGATATGGCATCCCTAATCCGGGACCGGGCCTCCTGGCTTCTGTCTTTATTTTGCAGGAAACGGCAGTTATGACCGATGATTTCTTTACGGGAATAGCCTGAAATCCGTTCGAATGCCGGGTTGCAGTAAATAATAGGATTGTCCGGCAACAGGTTATCGGTGATGACGATCCCGGTGTTTGTAGCTTCAAGTGCTTTAACCAGGATCAGTTCCTCTGGTAGGTATTGCTTATTGTTAAAAGTCATTAAATGTATTATTGGGTAAAAGGTCAGTCTAACTAGAGTTTTTTTATCTACGAAAAACACAAAATCAGGGTTTTTTGTTTTTGATATACTGCTGAGTCTTGATTTTCTCCCACATGATCAGCTTGTCATCTATTTTGGAAAATGCTCTTATCTCTCCGTCCTGTGAAATGACGAGTCCCAAAGCGGTAGGATGGTTCCAGCAATAGGCAATCATCGAGCGGTGACGGGTACCATAGTGTTTGGGATCAGCAGGACTGAGAGATTTAGGAGTCGCTGTAGCCGTTGCCGATACGTAAATTTTCCTGGGCATTCTTTTGGCGCGCAGTACCGCTCCAAATCCGTTACTGACCATATCCCTGTTGAAGACGACAACACCATCTACGCAGGTTTGTGAAGCGATGAAGTTAATGGCACCTGTAATTTCATTGGAAGTGCCGTTTTTTTGCTGGATCGCTGCCGATTCGCACTGGTACAATGCTTTGCTGAGGTGACGTTTGCTTTCATGCAGCTGCCTCGTTATTTTGGTTTGCAGAACGCGGGTGTCCACTGAGGCTTTGGCGTAGGCGATCATGGCGAAGATCAGCCGCTGGTAATGGATTTTGTATTTGACATCCAGATCCGCACTTTCATCGGCAATGAGCAGAGCTCCTCCATGCTGGTAATTCTGGATTTTCAGCAGTAACCTGGATAAGGTTTGTATCCACAGGTTGTCCAGGAATTCTTCCCAGTCACCGAAAATTTGGTCAGGATGCGTATCTATTAGATATTGCCTTAAGGCTTTCTTTAAAAAGTCGGAATTTTTCTTGAGAATTTTGGCAATAGGACCGATAGTGAGTACATCAAGGTAACGCTGGACCAATACGTTCTGATTGAGCGTGGCCAGCAGCTCATAGTCAAAAAGTATGTTTAAAGTGCCGATATCTTTAATGGAAACCTGGAAAGAGCCCGGTTGTTCAGAATCGTTGTCTGACTCATAATTCAAAAAATTTTGGTAATGCATGGCCTGGTCAATCATACCCCAGATATAAAGCCCTTCGTCATCATAATAAACTGCAAGGGAGGTGCTGGATGGGTCTGCGGCCTTGGAGAGTTTGGCCAGGGACTTAGTCGCAAGTGGGATTCTCTGCTCGAAGCTGACGCAGCTCCACCTTTCGGCGACGCTGCCTTTGGGTGGGTTCGGGTCCGGGTTAGCAGGATCAATAAAGGTTACCGTAACTTTAATCAGGTCACTTTCTTCTTTACACATACTGGTGTAAAAGAGGCATTCAAACAAATTGTTAAGTACGGAAAGTTCCGGAACAACAGGATTTCGTCCAGCCAGCTTTAGCTTGTTTTGTACCAGGATCGACAACTCCTGTGGTTTAGCGTTTTCCAAAATTTATCTTTTGGTGTATAACAATTCACTCTGCAGATCGTTTGTCGTGTCAATTCAAATTAGATCATTTATGTGATACTTTACAAAGAATGATTATTACAATACAGTTAACTCCAGCTCTGCACAACCTATCTCTTTATCTCCATCAGTTGTTTTTGTGGCCCTTAACCTGAAGTAGCGAGCCTTGACCTGCTTAAAATGTTTTTTTTGCCACACCGGGTTATTCCTGATATTGGAAAATTCCCCCTCATCAACCAGAACCCAGTTTTTATTGTCATGGGATACAAAAAACTTGTAGGCCGTTATGATTCCAGAGCTTCCCTCTTGTCCGGGTAAATACCGGAATCCCTGAAGCTCAGTTTCAAGTCCCATGTCAACGGTGATATCTGCCGGTGAGTTTGCCTCTTTTTTTTGATACCAGGATGTCCCTGGATTCCCGTCAAACATTTTTTTTGATTCGGAGGCCGAGTCATTAAGGATTTTCCAGTCTTTGCGGGAATGGCCAAATTCTTCCTTGCTGACCGCACTGCTTTTACCTGTTTGCTTATCAAAAGCAATTGCGCTGACAATTACCTTTCCGTCAGCATTAAATATGCCCGAATACTTTTTTGATTTACTGGTAGGAGCGGTTCCGTCTAAGGTGTAATATACTTCAGACTCCTGATCGGAAGCCTGGATTATGACCTCACCTGATTGGCTGCGTGTGATTGTGACTGGAGTCAACATTTGAGGAGACAGATAAACGCCTATATTGGAAATCAACGGATTACTTTTTGCATCAAGAATCGTAAAGCGGAGTTTAGTTGCTTTCACAGTAGGGAAAACCAGGATTCGCTTGTAACCAATTGTAGTCTGTTTGTCCAATTCTTTCCATGATCCATCCGCTATCAGTGCTTCTATTTTGAATGATTTTACCCTTTGTCCCAGTTCAATATATTCCTGAACTAAAAAACGATTAAATGATGTAGGACGACCGAAATCAACTGTTAGACTGGCTTCGAGTATATTATCACCAGTAGCCCAGTAAGTATTCTTATTTCCATCCAGCGCCTTATCCGCACCATAGTTTTTCCCGCGTGTGTCAGATGCTACAGCTTTTTTGTTCTTCGCTAAGTCGAGGGCAAATGCCTCCTTAACAGCTTTTGCTAATGCAGTAGCCGCTTTTTCGTCATTATCGTGGATCCGGCCGCGGCGGTCAATAGGAAAATTAAGTAATAGGGTGCCATTTCTGCCAAAGGAGCTGTAATAGGTTTTTAACAACTGTGACAGTGTCTTCACCCTGCTGTCTTCATAGCTGTGGTAAAACCAGCCCGGGCGGATAGAGGTATTTACTTCGCCCGGAACCCAGGAATCTCCGTTCTCCAGGCCGTAATGCAGCATTTGATAAGGCACATCACCTGTTTTATTAAGCAGGCTCCAGTTCTTATCACCAACATATCCTGCTTCGGTACCCACCCAGCGCAGGTCAGCCCGGTCGCCATTGTCATTCCAGATGACAGCATTGGGCTGAAGTTCTCGGATCAGTTTATAGGTATTCTGCCAGTCATAATAGGTTGTCCGGTCGATCGTCCGTGTTTCTTTAGCACCACCATAATACCCTGATCCGCCGTTTGCCCCGTCGAACCATACCTCAAAAATTTCGCCATAATTAGTCAATAGTTCCCTTAACTGATTCCTGAAATAAGTGATGTATTCAGGCTTACCATATTCGGCGCTGTTGCGGTCCCAAGGTGATAAATAGATGCCCAGTTTAAGGCCGTATTCTTTACATGCTTTAGCCAGATCACCAACGATATCTCCCTTCCCATTTTTCCAGGGAGAGTTTTTGACGGAATATTCGGTGTATTTGGAAGGCCACAAGCAGAAGCCGCTGTGGTGTTTTGCGGTAATGATGATGCCCTTCATTCCGGCATCTTTGCAGACCTTTGCCCATTGCCTGCAATCCAGGCTGGAGGGGTCAAATATCTTTGGATCATCTTCACCATAACCCCACTCCTGATCTGTGAAGGTATTGGTAGAGAGATGAACGAATGCATAATACTCCATTTGCTGCCAGTTCATTTGCTGCTTTGTCGGAACAGGACCAAAAGGCTTTGGTGCATTGGGTTGTGCGTTTGTAATATTTACTGCAGAAAAGTAAAACAACACAGCAAAAAGTAAGTGTCTGATATTCATGTCCTCAATTGGTTTATTTGGTATCCGCCAGTAGGCGGCTCTATATACTTTTTAATTTTAACATGCATCCAGAAAGCAGCCAGGAAAAGGTTAAATGCAAAAGTAGAAAAGCAAAATTAGAAATAGTCGTTCTTTAACTTTGCCCTTAAAAAGACTTTTTTTTGCCCAAAACAGACCTTCTATTCCTCAGTCTGAGTAATTCTGTTCGCTGAATATATTAATCTGGCATTTCATTATGAAAAGAATTTTCCGTAAGCCTTGGGGCTCATTCCCGTTATTTTCTTGAAAGTCCTTGAAAAATGAGAAAGGCTTTCGAATCCGGTCATCCTGGAAATCTCTGTTTGTTTTGCCCCCGAAGTCATAATCAGGTACTGGGCCCGCTCGATCCTTTTTTCTGTAACATAAGCCAATGGCCGGGATCCTGTATATTGTTCGAAAAGCCGGGAGAAATATTCTGAGTTCAGGTGGATCCTTTCAGCAAGGTGTCTTACGGAGAGTGGGGCCTGTAAGTTCATGACAATATAACTGACGGTATCCAGAATTTTTACAGGAATGTGTTCACGCTCTCTTTGCGAAATGATTTCCGGAGCAGTAAACCGGGCAACCAGTTGCAGGATAATGCCCTGGGTTTCCAGGAACTGGGCAGTGTTTTGCTGCATGTTGAGCTCCTGGTATTCCTTATAATAAATGTCCTTCTCATAAATTTTTGGGTCGTCTGAGCGGTTGATGCCCCGGCCCGGATTGATGAGCGTCAGCCGCTCAAAGTTTAACATATCAATTTTACTCGCCTCAACCTTGAATATTGACCTGCTTGATGTAAAAAGCGATTTTCCATCTGAAGTGTCTTCGAAAAACTGCACAAAGTACTGCTCCAGGAAACTTTCACAAGATAAATTGCATAAAGTAAAACTGGGTATGATATAGAGGTATCCAGGTTCCAGTTTCAGCTTTTTTTCAAAATGAGATATTTCACCTGTTCCGGATTTAATGTAATAAATGCGGTGGTAGGGACTAATCACATTCTTGTAGTTCCACCTGTTGTCAAGCAGTACCAGATCGACATTCATCAGGGAAAAACTGTGGGTGAGTATACGTTTGATCATGAGTCAATGTAACAAATGTCTGATGGTCTGTTTTAAATAAAAAGATGTCTGTTTTTGTCTAATATAAACAAATTTGACTGATTATATTTGAGAAGCGAAAATAATTGCAATCGATTGTCTTATGATTGTACCGACTTCTTATAAATAAAGTTTATGACCCTGTCCAAAGACATTAGCATTCATATTGCAGTATTCCTGCTGATATTCTTCAGTATCCCAATTCGTCTTTTTGCCCGGCAAAAACCTGCTGAGCGGGGTCTTAAGGATTATTACAGTAATTACTTTCCGATTGGCGTAGCAGTGACGCCCGGCCAATTGGCAGATTCCGCTCAGCGCGCATTTATTTTAAAGCATTTCAACAGTCTGACAGCTGAAAATGCGATGAAAATGGGCCCCATTCATCCGGAAGAGGACCGTTACAACTGGGAAGGTGCTGATGCGATTGTGGCTTTTGCACAACAAAACGGGCTGAAAGTCCGTGGGCACAATTTGTGCTGGCATACCCAGGCACCGAAATGGATGTTTACAGACCAGGATGGGAATCGTGTTACGAAAGAGGTATTGCTGCAACGGCTGAAAGCGCACATTTATGCGGTAGTTGGTCGCTATAAAGGAAAAATCTATGCCTGGGACGTAGTTAACGAAGCCATTTCAGATAATCCTAATGAATTTTTACGCAATTCGTCCTGGTATCAGATCTGCGGGGAGGACTTTATCGCAAAAGCCTTTGAATATGCGCATCAGGCAGATCCGAAAGCTATCTTATTTTACAACGATTATAATACAGAATACCCCGAAAAAAGAACAAGGATCTACCGGCTTCTTAAAAAGCTAAAAGACGCTGGGGTACCGGTTCACGCGGTTGGTTTACAAGGGCACTGGTCTGTCAAAGAGCCTTCGCAAGAAATGCTGAGTGCGGCCATTGAGCAATATGCCTCGCTGGGTCTGAAGGTTCAGGTCACTGAACTTGATGTTTCCATCTATACCGATGGAAACATACCTGAAAAAGCGGGTGCTGCAGGACTGAAGGACTTTAGCCCTGAGCTGCAGCGGTTACAGGCCGACCAATATGGTAGATTTTTCGATGTCTTCCGCCGGCAAAAAGATAAGCTTACAGGTGTTACATTCTGGAATTTGTCTGACCGTTACAGCTGGCTGGACAACTTCCCGGTCCGGGGCCGGAAGAATTATCCGCTGTTATTTGATGCAGATTTGCAGCCAAAGAAAGCTTACTGGAACGTAATTAAGTTTTAGTACAATGACTATTAAACTGACCAAATGACCAAAAATATGAGCCCAACATCTAAAATCCTTGTCTTATTACTCCTGATTTCGATGGGCGCAGGCCCAGCTGCTTATTCGCAGGGGAAGACCGGGCGCAACGTCCTGTGGTATGACAAGCCGGCTACCAACTGGAATGAAGCGCTGCCGATTGGAAACGGCTTTATTGGTGGAATGATATTTGGCAGCCCTGAGAAGGAGCGCATACAGCTTAATGAATCGACCATTTGGGCGGGAGGCCCCAACAGCAATATCGACACCGGAGCCAGGGTAAATATAGATGAAGTCCGAAAATTACTGGTACAAAAGAAGTACGTTGAAGCCCAGGATCTTGCCAACAGAAAACTGGGGCCTAAAGGCAATAGCGGTATGCCTTACCAGCTTGCAGGTGATTTATATATCGATTTTCCCGCTCAGTCTGAGATCAGCAATTATAAACGTGACCTGGATATTGGCCATGCTACAGCGACAGTAAGCTACCGCTCCGGCGGGGTGAACTATAAAAGGGAATACCTGACTTCATTTACCCATAACGTGATGCTGGTCAGGCTCACTGCTGACCGCCCTAAAATGATCAGCTGCAAAGTCAGGCTTGAAAGCCCGTTGAAGCAATCCATAGCTCTGGAAGGTAATGATCTTGTTTTAAACGGTAAGGGTAGCGATCATGAAAATCAAAAGGGCCAGATCAGGTTTACGGTAATGGCAAGAACCAAACAGACCGGCGGTACAAGTATATTCGACAGTTCGGGTCTGAGCATTACTAAAGCAGATACAGCAATCGTCTACCTTTCAATGGCCACCAATTTTGTCAATTACCATGAAATTTCAGCAAATGAGGCGGATAAAGCAAGGACAATTCTCGAGAGCGGATTCAAAAGCACCTTTTCGCAACTCAGCGCCTCGCATCAGTTATTTTACAAACATTTTTATGACCGGGTTAAACTGGATCTTGGTAACTCTATTGCCGCAAGCAAACCTACCAATGTCCGCATAGCTGAATTTGCTGAAGGAAATGATCCGCAACTGGCCGAACTTTATTTCCAGTTCGGACGGTACCTGCTGATCTGTTCCTCCCAGCCCGGATCTCAGCCCGCCAACCTGCAGGGATTGTGGAACGGTGAGCTGAAAGGACCCTGGGACAGTAAGTATACGGTAAACATCAATACGGAAATGAATTACTGGCCGAGTGAGGTCACGCAGCTTTCAGAATTAAGTACGCCGCTTTTTAATATGATCCGTGATCTTTCCGTTTCGGGCCGGCAGGCAGCCAAAACAATGTACGGCGCCAGGGGATGGATGCTTCACCACAATACGGACATCTGGCGTACCACAGGTATTGTAGACGGTGCCTTTTGGGGTCTTTGGCCAATGGGTGGAGCCTGGCTTAGCCAGCACCTCTGGGAACATTATCTATATACCGGAAATAAAGCTTTTTTGAAGCAGTATTACCCGGTAATGAAAGCTGCAGCCTGGTATTATATGGATGTTTTGCAAAAAGAACCGGACCATGGCTGGCTTGTCGTTTCACCCTCTATCTCTCCTGAAAACCAGTATATCGGTGGAAAGACACCTGTATCGGTGGCTGCAGGGGTGACCATGGATAACCAGCTTGTTTATGGTTTGTTTACCAATCTGATCAGGGCAGCCAGCGACCTGAAAACCGATAAAGTGTTTGCTGACAGCCTGCTGAATTACCGGAATCAACTGCCACCCATGCAGGTCGGTAAACATGGTCAGCTTCAGGAATGGCTGGAAGATTTTGACAACCCGGATGACAAACACCGCCACGTGTCCCATTTGTACGGGTTATTTCCCGGAAACCAGATTTCTCCCTTTAAGCAGCCTGAGTTATTTGCAGCTGCAAAAAATTCCCTGGTTTATCGCGGAGATGTTTCTACCGGATGGTCAATGGCCTGGAAGATTAACCTGTGGGCACGCCTTTTAGACGGCAATCATGCCTACAAACTGATTACTGACCAGATCAAACCGGTAACGGGAGGTTCTGGCGGAACTTATCCAAACCTGTTTGATGCGCATCCGCCTTTCCAGATCGACGGTAATTTTGGTTGCACTTCAGGGATTGCGGAAATGCTTCTGCAAAGTCATGATGATGCTCTTTATCTGCTTCCGGCACTTCCGGCTGCCTGGCCTAAGGGTAGCGTTACCGGCCTTATGGCCCGGGGCGGGTTTAAAGTAGATATGGAATGGTCAGATGGCAAGATTACCAGGCTAATTATTTACTCTTCCCTTGGCGGCAACTGCAGGGTCAGAGCAAATCAGCAGATGAGTAGCCTGATGCTTAAAAAAACCTCCGGGGAAAAACCAGGATCTTTTAATCAGGCTACTGATATCAGAACCCCGCTGATTAAAAACAGTGAAAAAAACTTAAGTGCAAAATCGCCACAAACCTGGCTGTATGACATGCCTACTAAAGCGGGTCAAACCTATATCATTATCTAAAATTTTATGAAAAGAGTAATTTTTCTTCTAACCGCTTTATTTGCGCAGGTGCTTTCCGCTTCCGCTCAAACGCCGGGTAACCCTCCCGAAGGATTTGATGTGATACATGCAGGCATTGCTCATGGGCGTATGGATACGATCAGTTATGATTCCAGGACGGTGGGAACAACGCGAAAGGCATTGGTATATCTGCCGCCAGGATACAGCGATAAAAATAGGTATCCTGTGCTTTACCTGATGCATGGTATCGGCGGCGATGAACTGGAATGGCTGCGTAACGGCAATCCCCAATACATTCTGGATAACCTGTATGCCGGAAAAAAGATTGTTCCTATGATTGTAGTGCTCCCTAACGGAAGGGCAATGGCGGATGACCGGGCAGTTGGGAATATTATGGCAGCAGATAAGGTTGCTGCTTTCGCCAGTTTCGAGCGTGATTTGCTGGATGACCTGATCCCTTATATTGAATATAAGTACCGGGTTATTAAAGAGAGGAATTCCCGCGGGATTGCCGGGCTTTCTATGGGTGGCGGGCAAGCTCTGAATTTCGGTCTTGGTAATCTGGACAAATTTGCCTGGATAGGCGGCTTCTCTTCAGCGCCCAATACCAAGCAGCCTGAGGCACTGATCCCAGACGTAAAAGCGGCACGAAAAAAAATACGTCTGTTGTGGGTTTCCTGCGGGACGGAGGATAACCTGCTGCAGGTAAGCGAGAGAACTGCCAGCTTCCTGGTCGAAAACAACATTCCTCACGTGTACTACAAAGCACCTGGCAAGCACGATTTTCAGGTCTGGAAGAAGGACCTGTATAACTTTTCTCAGCTGATCTTTAACACCAAATAATGATACACTCCATTAAATAAATCATGAAAAAACATGTACTAATTGCCGATATGACGGACTGAAATCCTTTTCGTCTGGCAGCTGTCCAGTTTCATTTCATCACATTTTTTCCGGGTTTGATCACATTTCTTCTAAGTGCTTGTTTGCCAGGGTTACCTTAGTCCTGCAAGATTGATTGGTCTGCTACAAAAAAACCGTAGTGAAGTAGTACTAATTACGCTTTAATACGGCTATTGTAAAATGACGCCCACTTCGTGCAACATCGAGTCGTCGAAGTGCGTCATACTGGCCGAGCAAACTATTAAAACAAAGTGTAATCAATAAATTATGGAAAAAATAACCATTACTTTTTTTGCTGCTGTCCTGCTGTCTTTTGTTAGTCCTGCTGCATTTTGCAGTGCGGTGGCTCCCAAATTCAGGGAAAGCAAGATCGTCTTAAGCGGTGTTAATTTTTCGGTAGATCCGCGGATTGAACTGTTTCATACCATGGAAGTATTGGCGGGTGTTCCGCTGACAAATTTTATAGACCTGGACTATAAGCAGAAGATGGCAGCTGCATTTGCGCCATTTAAGGAACACCGGCTATTTGCTTATCTGGCAAAAAATCCGTTGTATGGAAAGCTCTTTAATACCATTGACGGCCCGATCTGGTTCATGATCCACATGACCCCAGAACTTGACTGGCGCAAAGATATTGAGGTGCCGGAAATGCAGAACGGCGCATTGGATTCGCTGCGAATATTGATGAAGGATTTTTCGTTAAAGGCGAACTATGCGGCATTTTTCAACAGCAACTCGGACCTCTATCAGATTTCGCTGGCAACACTTGTTTACAACTTACCTGATTTTGATGAGAAAAACCGGCTGATGGATTATTGCGGAGCAAAAGATAAAAAGCAGGTTCAGTTTAATGTGATCCTGAACTTTCTGGGCTGGGGGAACTTTAGTCCGAGGATTTTTAAAAAAGATGGTGCCGAGCTGTATGCCGTCATTTCGCCGGAAAAAACCGCAATCCGGGTACCGACCTTTGATTTGCACGGCCTTTACAGATTGCTCTGGCATGAGTTCGCACATTCCTTTGCCAACCCGGCTATCGAAAAGGTTCAGGACCAGTTTGAGCCGATGAGCCATTTACTGGAACCGATCAGGGAATCTATGAAAGCCCAGGCTTATCATTCCTGGCCGGTGGTGGTACAGGAACATCTTACTGAAGCTATTGCCTGCCGGATGGCAGCGCTGAAGTTTGGCGAGGATGCCGCGGACATGAACTATTTCAGATATCAAAAGGGGATGCGATGGATTTACCTGACTCCGTTAATCAGTGCTTTGAAGTATTACGAGTCGAATCGCGCCATATATCCAACATTGGACAGTTTCATGCCGAAGATCGTTGAGGCGCTGAAAGCGGTTCAGCAGAGTGACATTGACCGCTGGATGGCAGAGACTGAACAAATCCGAAAGCCTGACCTCGCTACTATTCCACAGATTGGTGATATTTACGATAAGAAAAATATCCTGTTTATCTATTCCACCGGCGAGACAGACCAGGCAGCTGACCGGGAACTGAAAGATTTTATGAATAAGTTCAAAAATCAGGTGGGAGCGCTTAAAGAAGCGAAAATGGTGGCGGATACCACAGCCTTAAACATGGATCTGAGCAGCTATAATTTATCCGTATGGGGAACACCAAAAGGCAATAAATTCCTGGAAAAATACATGGAGCAAATTCCATTGCGCATTGCCGATGACCGGGTTATAGGTGAGCATATTTATGCTGGTCAGGGTTACGGGATTTTGATTGGCTGGGTGAATCCGGTGAACCCGCAGAATATGATGGCGGTATATACCGGTCAGAGCCCGGCAGATGTAGTCGATTTTAACCAGATCATGAACGGCAATGGCAACTACCATGTTTTCCGGAACTTTATCACCATCAGGCAGGGTAGTTTCAATAGACAGGGGCAGATTTGGGTTGCGAAATAAATAATGTTAAATACTAATCGCCCTCTTTCGATAAAATAGGGCTCAAAAAGTGTTAAAACTGTCGATACGGCTTTAAGATTACACCTATTCGTTTTATCTTGGCGACATGAAATCTTCAGTTCTCGCGTTTCTTGTGCTATTTTTTTGTACAACATTCTCCGTCAATGCGCAGTATTTGGATCAGATGTCCAAACAACTGTTCCCAACATCTGATCTTAAAAAAGATATTGATCTGGTACAAACTACCCTGGAAAAAGAACATCCGAATTTATATCTGTACATCCCTAAAAAAGCGCTGGACTACAAATTTGATAGTTTAAGAAATACAATAGATAAACCGATCACCCCGATTGCGCTGTATATCAAATTACAACGGGTAATCAGCACTATCGGCGATGGGCATTTGACGGTAGAAATAGATTATTCCAAATTTACTCCGCAGGACATTGCCTTTTTGAAAAAACCATCGTTGCAGCATCCCATTTATCAGTTCGGCTACTATGTGAACGGGAAAAGATTGTTCATCACGAAAAATTTATCTGCCGATTCCAGCATTGTAAAAGGCACAGAGATTCTGAGTATCAATGATGTGCCTGCAGCAAGGCTGATCGATACCTTAAATAGTTATATCACCGGTGATGGTTACAATACCACCTACAAGAGATTTTTGATGAATAATGCCGGCTTATTCGCAGAGCGTTACCGGTTTTTGTTTCCGGAAAAAGAGCCGCTCAACATTTCGCTCCAATCATCAGGAAACCTTAGGGAAATTAAGCTGGCCGCACGTCTGGAGAAGGGGTTTGACAGTATTGGTGGAATGCCACCGCCTACCACGGAATTTAGGACATTAACTCCTAATGATAATGTTGCCTATCTCAAACTCCGTACTTTTTATAATCCGCCTAATTTTGCGGGCTATCAGTATATCTTTGACGATATAGAAAGGCGCAAGTTAAAAACACTCATCATCGATCTCAGAGGAAATACCGGCGGGGAAATATTTTGGGCAGCAAGGATATTGAGTCACCTGTTCGATACCCCAAAGTATATCTTCAGGCTTCCTGAAGAGATCAAACAGCAGAAAAGGCTGTACGACAACCCGAAAATAAAAGCCTGGGTCGACAAAATATCAATGTCAGACTACCCGATGGTCTATCCTTATTCCTTCAGATTTAAAGGCAAAGTATATGTGTTAATCGACGGAGGCTCTTTTTCTGCCAGCGGCCTGCTTGCATCGAATTTGAAGGGTATGAAAAACGTAACCCTGGTCGGAGAAGAGACCGGCGGCAGTAAAAACATCTGGACAGCAGGTACACATAAAAGCGTTACCCTGCCACATAGTCAATTGCTACTGAAGTATGGAGATATCCCCGCTTACTTTGGTGACCTCGATCAAATCGACGGCAGGGGCGTCATGCCCGATGTCCCGATAACTTACCAGATTGAAGATTTTCTGACTGGCAAAGATCTGGAACTGGATTGGGTATTGAAGGATATTGAGCGCAACGGTGGAACTCCATAAATAGTATTTGGTCCATGACAGTGATTGATGATTTGAAATTGTTGCTCCTTTTAATAAAAAGACTTCGGCTTGTCTTCTTTCAGAATTGCGTAGACTGCTTTTTGTACTTTAAGCGCATCATTTTCTATGGTAGCTCTGACGGCCGGATCAAACTTTGATGAAAACTCTGGTGTGACAAAGATTGATTCTGATTCGTTTATAACAGTCAGGTTAAAAAGGTGGCTTCCAAATTTAAAGATGCTTTTAACTTTAGTAACGTCTTTTTCAATGGTTTTTACAAATTCGTAACTATTACTGATCACATCAAATCCATCTTTTACAGCCTGGAATATGAGGCGTGTTTCTACATTTAAATTATTAATGATAATGACTGCTGTTTGCAAGCCGGCTTTTAATTCCCCTTCAGCATCCTCGTGTAATTTATCCAGTAAGGGTAACAGGTCTTCACTAAAGATAATATCTTTCGGATCCTTGATCAGGATCGTTGCGAAATCCCCGCTACTGTCAAATACCTGCTCTAAATGTATCGTATCATTGCCGTCTTTTAAAATTGCGACGCTGGTGGAGACGTATTCAATCTTAATGCCGCTGATTACGTCTTTAATTACGTCTATAACATATTCAAGAACCGGATATGGTTTAAAGTTATTCATGATTATAAATTTTCACAAAGGTACGAGATGCTTAGCACCCCGCAGATAAATAAAAGCAAAAAAAGAACTGTTTTTTCTATCGCAAAACAGCGGGGTACCCTTAAGGTATAGCTATGCTGAGCCTGCATAGAACTAACCTGTCAGTCAGAAGCCCCTGATCAATATACCAATTATAGCAGCCAGCAATATAATATGTGGCTCTTTGATTTTCTTGCTATAGCTCAGCACCAATCCGGCTCCCAAAGCAATGATGGCTGTCGGGACGTCGACTATTGCCCTGCTGGCAATAATGATCACCGCGCCAACCAGAGCGCCTACCACTACAGCAGTAATTCCATTCACAAATTCCCTGATACTTGCATTCTTCGCGATCCTTTTAAAGGAAGGTGCTAGTGCCACCGTAAATAAGTAACAGGGAAGAAAGGTGGCAAATGCTGCAACACATGCGCCGGGAAAGCCTGCCACCAGATAGCCGATGAAGGCAACTGTGATCACAACAGGGCCGGGGGTGATCATGGCTACCGCTACCGCATCTACAAACTCCTGTTGGTTCAGCCAGTGGTACTGATCGACCGCCCCGCTGTGCAGAAAAGGAACAATGGCAAGACCGCTGCCAAAGACCAGTGCGCCTGCCTTCAAAAAGAACCAGCCGAGTTCCTGCAAAGTCCTGCCTTCGTATTGCCAGAACCCGGTTCCGGTCAAGATCAGTACAGGCAAGGCAGCAGGTTTTCTGATCCATTTGGGTGGTGCTTTGACCAGCATGTAAAAGATCCCGCATCCTGCAAAAAGTAAGATGTCTTCCTTTTGGGTAATCACAGTGACCACCACACCCAGCAGGTAAAACAGCCAGAGCAGCCATTTAGATCTGATGGCGCTAATACTAAGACCACTTACCGATTTGATGGTCAGTTTATACGCACTGATGGCAATAATACCGATCACCGAAGCGCTTACCCCATAAAACACGGCCTGCATCCATGACAAACCGCTATAAAGCTTGTAGGCCATACCCAGTAGGACAACCATTACAAAAGAGGGCAGCACAAAAGCAAGACCGACAAGGGTTGCTCCCAAAAAACGGTAATGCACAAAGCCGATATAAATGCCGAGCTGCGCGGCCAGCGGGCCGGGAGCCAGTTGTGCCAATGCCAGCCCTTCTTTATATTCCTCTTCTGTTAGCCATCCTTTGTTTTCGACCAGATCACGGTTCATGTACCCTACCAGCGCGACCGGGCCACCAAAACCCCAGGTACCCAGTTTCAGAAAATAGAGGACCAGATCGGTCAGTTTATAGTTTAACTGCTGCTTTTCCATGATTTAAAAAGCAATGCCAAACTGGAATCCAATCCCAAACGAGGAAGGCTGATCGTTGCCAAACCTTGCGGGCAACGGGATCGCTACAAAATAACTGCTGCCTTTATTCTTTTTTACGGTCTTGTTGAGGACCGGTGTCAGCCCGTAACGCCCGGAAGTTTCAAAAGCCGCCCGCCCCGCAAAAGTAAAACCGCTGCCCAGGGCGATCAGGATACCGGGATGAAACAGGACGTTGCTTACCTTACTGCTGCTGCTGGTTGCCCTGATCGCAGGCACGATCTCACTGGAAAAACCAATTTTAGCACTCTTCCAGATGTTGATCCCTATGGGCATCCCTACGGTATAGCTGTCTTTAAAGTTGGTGTGTGTGCCATCAGCACTGAAGGTAACGATAGGATGAACAACACCCACGTATCCTGCCAGTTTTGGATAGGTCTGGATGGTTTGCCCAAAGGTGCTGGCAACAGCTGCAATGGCCAGGAATACCATGCCGATAAGAATTTTATGTACTTGTGTTTGCATAGTACAAGGCTACAGCATTCCGGTAAGCTAAAATAGAACAGGATTTACTCTTAGTACAGAACTTACTTTTTACTCCTGTTTTTCTTAAATTCTGATGGGGTAAGCCCGGTCTCCAGTTTAAAGATCCGTGTAAAATGGCTCTGGTCAGAAAATCCGGTCAGGTAAGCGATCTCTGATAGCGCGTAGTCCGAGGAGCCGATATAAGTAATTGCCTTTTCGATCCGCAGCTTCCGGATATATTCGCCAAAGGAAAGGTTATCGAAATATTTGGAAAATTCCCTGGATACATATGCCGGGTTGATGTTGAGTTCACCTGAGATTCCGGTCAGTGTCAGCGCCAGGTTGGTATCGATCTGATCCTGTATAATGGTTTTCAGTTCTTTTGCCCAGAAGGGGATTTTAGCCCCGTTTCCTTTCTTCAGGAATTTCTGATAGACATCAACCAGCAACTGTTCAACGGGGCTTTCAGTATGCCTGATATCCTGAAGATGTTTGGCCCAGGTGTACAGCGCATCATAAATGACCATACCTGCTTTGAGTAGCTCCTGGTCATCTTTGATGTTGTAAGCCATTCCTGCTGCTATTGCCCATAAACCTGAAGCCTGGCTGGCAAGACCATGCTGGTCGGTATCTGCGCCTCTGACAATTGGTGCCATGATCTGCAATGCCGGATCATCAAGCTTATACTTCTCCATCAGGGCATCAAAAGTACAGAGGCCATTTTTATGAGTGAGCTCAACGCCCGGCACATCAAACGGAGTAGCATTCAGTTCTTCTGCTTTTGCGATCACGGTATCAAAAGGCACATAAAAAAACTGTGCCTGCGGATCAATGAAATTCCTGATGAGCCAGGGACAGGCAATCCGGTCAATCTTAGGTCTTTCTCGGGTGATCCAGTTCATTAGTCAAAACTAATTAGAATTAATGAAATATATCCCGCGATTAAACAATGTAAAAACCTGCATCAAAAGATGTTATTTAGATTAAGACGGAAATATTTTTTCTGTTCTTGTACCCATACCCTATACCCTTTGTCGTCTTAGTAGTATGAAAGCGAAAAATGCTTTTGCTATTTATGAAAGAGGCTGAGGAATTACTTGAAAAATATAAAGCGGGGCTATGCACACCTGAAGAGGTGCAGCTGCTGCAAAAGTGGTTTCATCATCTTGGAGAGAATGAGGTTTCGGAATTGAGTGCGGAAGATCTTATCGCGGCAAAACTGAAATTTGAGTACCATATCAGGGGTTCGATCTTACCGGAACGGAGTTACCAGTTGTGGCCGAAGATAGCTGTTACAGCCGCTGCCGTAGCAGCGGTGGTGTTTGGGGTCTGGTTCTTTAGCAGTAAGTATGATATGAATAAAGAGCCGGGTAATGAAGTGACGGTTAATGATATTGCTCCGGGTAGGAACGGTGCGACACTTACACTGGCCAATGGGAAGGTGATTGCGTTGAGTGATTCGAAGAGTGGAGTTGTTGTAAAGGGAGGAGATCTGAAATATAATGACGGCAGTGACGTTCGGTACTCCTCCGGGTCTCGCTCCTCAGGTCCGGCTTCGCCCGGACAGAAGACCACAGGCCCCGTCGGAGTACACTCACTTACTCCATCAGAGTTGCAGGGAGCAGAAGGGAAGGAAGATATAGGGCTGCAGGGTGCAGCTGGGAGGGGACAGAATTTGATGGCGAGTACGGCCAAAGGGCAGACGTATCAGTTTACTTTGCCGGACGGGACGAAGGTCTGGCTGAACGCAGATTCAAAGATTAGTTTTCCGGTTAAATTTTCTGGGACAGAACGCAGAATATTGTTAAGCGGAGAAGGGTATTTCGAGGTGGCTAAAGATAAGGTGCATCCTTTCATTGTGAAGACCGGGGCTTTGAATGGCAGGACAGGGGCGCAGGAAATAGAAGTACTGGGTACGCATTTCAATGTGAGTGCCTATGGAGATGACCAGGTGACCACAACTACACTGGTGGAGGGTTCGGTGAAGGTGAGCGCGTTTGATGCCATTGCAGGCAGGCAGGCTGCGGTGCTGAAGCCTAATGAGCAGTCTGTACAGAATGCCAGGAGCAGGATGCAGGTGCGGCGGGTAGATGTTTCGGAGGCGCTGGACTGGAAGAACGGAGAATTTATATTTAGTGACAATGAGAATATCGTGAATATTATGCGCAGGGTGAGCAGGTGGTATGATGTGGAAGTGAGTTATGTGGGCGATATGGCCGATGTGAACTTTACGGGCAGCATCTCGAGGGCGAAGAATATCTCAGCGATATTGAAGCTGATGGAAGGGACGAAGCAGGTGCGCTTTAAAATTGAAGGCAGAAAGGTTATAGCGGAGAAAGGGAAATAAATACAAAAAAATATAATCACCCGAGAATTAATAGATATCAACCAACCAACCAAACTAACGAAGATGAAAAGACTTTACAGAAATGATCCTTAACTGAGCGGATGGTGCCGGATATAAAGAAGGGATTTCGACGGCAATCGAAACCCCTCGTGATCGGGTAACCATTTAACGATTTGTACAACAGTTTAGTTAGAAACCCAACCAATACAAACATATGAATAATATTATTCATTGTGCTGTACCGGACAATATACGCCGTGTACGCATGCAAATCTGGCGAATTATGAGGTTAAGCTTCATTTTCATATTTGCTGCATTAATGCAGGTCAGTGCCTTTACGAAGGCGCAAAAAGTAACCCTGAACGAGAATAACGTTAGTGTGGAGTCTGTTCTTCAGAAGATCAGGAAACAAACAGGTTACGACATTATCTATAATAAAGACTGGCTGGACCAGACCAAACGCATCAGCGTAAATTTAAACCAAAGCCCTATAGACGAAGCACTGAAGATTGTGCTGGCAGATCAGCCGATTTCATTTGAGCTGACTGAACAGACTATTGTGCTTAGAAAGAAGGAAACCACCTTTCTGGAACGCCTGGCTGATCGCTGGGCTGCTATTGATGTGCTTGGTAAGGTTGTGGATGAAAAGGGACAGCCGCTTGCTGGAGCGACGGTAAAGGTTAAAGGGAAGAGCCAGACTACAAAAACGAATAAAGACGGGGAGTTCTTTTTGAAAGATGTAGATGAGGGATCTATACTACAGATTTCTTATGTTGGATATACTGACCTGGAAATAAAAGCAGATAAAAATGTTGGTTCAGTACAGATGAATATCTCCACTGGCGACCTGCAGGAAGTTGAGATTAACAAGGGTTACTATATCGAAAAGCAACGGTTTAGCGTTAGTAACGTAGGTAGAGTTACAGCTAAGGAGATCGAAAATCAACCTGTTAGTAATCCATTGTTGGCGTTGCAAGGAAAGGTGCCAGGTCTTTTCATCACTCAATCTACAGGACTTCCAGGAAGTGGTGTTAAAGTTCGTATTCAAGGACAGAATAGTTTGTCGAGGGGATCTGATCCATTGTATGTTATCGATGGAGTCCCTTATCCAAGTCAGCTTTTACCTTCTCTTTCAACCGTCCAAGGATCTTCCGGAAATAGTGTTCCTCTACCAATTGGTGCGGGAAGCCAGGCAGATATTGGAGGAAATCCTTTGAGTTTTATTAATCCTTCAGATATTGAGAGTATAGCAGTTTTAAAAGATGCTGATGCAACTGCAATATATGGATCTCAAGCGGCAAACGGAGCAATACTAATTACTACAAAGAAAGGACAAGTAGGCAAAACAAAGGTCGAAGCAAGTTTACAAAGTGGCTTAGGAAAAATCACTAATAGGTTAAGATTATTAAATACAACACAATATTTAGAGATGCGTAAAGAGGCAATTGCTAATGATGGCCTTCAAATCGAATCAACTGATTATGATATAAATGGCTTTTGGGATACATCCCGCCAAACTGATTGGCAAAAGGAATTAATCGGAGGTACAGCAAATTATAATGATGTTAGGGTATCAATTTCTGGAGGTACAACAAATACTCAATTTTTATTGGGTGGTGGATATCATAAGGAAACGACTGTATTTCCAGGCGATTTGAATGATCAAAAAGGATCCTTTCATTTCTCTGTAAACAATACCTCTTTAAATCAAAAGTTTAAAACAAACTTTACGGGCGGTTATCTAATTGACAATAACAAGCTTCAATCATTAGATTTAACTAGAGATGCTATGTGGTTGGCTCCGAATGCACCAACAGTCTATAATAGTGATAAAACAATAAATTGGATGCCAGACAATGGCAGTTCGACCTGGGGGAACCCAATTGCCAAACAGTACCAAAAATATAATGTGAAGACCTCCAACTTGTTTAGTAGTTTAAATATGGTCTATAATATTGGAAAAGGGTTAAGCATTACAAACCGATTTGGATATAATAAATTAGATATTGATGAATATAATGGAACCTTAGATAAAGGTAGAAGACCAGAATCTTTTTTAACAGAATCTAGGTATGCTGATTATGGTTCAGGGCAGATTCAAACATGGATAATAGAGCCTCAGTTAAATTACAATAAAGATCTTGGATCAGGAGCAATCGAGCTTCTTGTCGGAAGTACTTTTCAAGAAACTAAGCGTGATAGATTTTCAATAAGTGGAACTGGTTTTAATAGTGACATTGTGATGGAAAATATTGGAGCAGCTTCATCTATTAGGACGACAACAGTCTTAAAAACGCTTTATAGGTATAATGCTTTGTATGGTAGGGTTAATTACAATTATAAGCAAAAATATCTTCTAAATGTAACGACAAGAAGAGATGGAAGTAGCCGTTTCGGCTCAAAAAATTTATTTAACAATTTTTGGAGTGTAGGTGCAGGATGGATTTTTACAGATGAAATTTTTCTCGCAAATATCTTACCTTTTTTAAATTTCGGCAAAATACGAGCTAGTTACGGTACTACTGGCAGCGATCAGATAGGTGACTATCAATTTTTGGATCGCTACTCTAGTTATCCAGTTAATGTTCCATACCTAGGGTCGCCAGCGTTATTACCGGAAAGTATACCTAATCCTTATCTCCAATGGGAGGAAACTAAAAAATTTCAAATCGGAGTTGACTTAAATTTTTTAAATGATAAAATGATTTGGAGCGCAACTTACATTCGTAATCGTTCCTCCAATCAACTGTTGTCATATATCTTACCCAGTATTGCAGGATTTTCGAATATTCCATCTGTCAATTTTCCCGCTACTTTACAGAACTCTTCATTAGAAATATCATTAAGTACGAAAAACCTATCAGATAAGAGCTTGAAATGGAATACAGAAATCAATCTGACCCTACCAGAAAACAAGTTGATGAAATTTCCAGGTATTGAAAAATCTGCTTACTATTCTGCTTATGTGGTTGGGGAGCCATTTACAATTGACAAAATATATGATTTTCAAGGTGTTAATTCGACCACTGGTTTGTTTGAATTTAGAAATCAAAATGGAAATCTGACTTCTAATCCCGATTTCGAAACTGATAGGACTGTAATCATCAATAGGTCGCCGACACTTTTCGGAGGCATTCAAAATAATTTAGTGTATAAAAATTTTGAATTAAATATACTCTTCCAATTTGTCAAACAAAAAGGTGCAAATTATTTATTGGGAAATTATCCAGGTGTTCCTAATAACAATCAACCCATTTCTGTCTTAGACAGGTGGATGAAAATTGGCGATGAAAATGGACTACAAAAAATTTCAACAGGTTCTGATTATGACATTTCTAATTCGTATTCAGCCGCTACTTTATCAAAACTTTCTTGGGAAGACGCATCCTTCATTAGAATGAAGAATGTAGCACTGTATTGGACTTTACCCCAATCATTTTCAAGGAAAGCTGGAACTGATATGCTTAAACTTTTCTTTTCCGGTCAAAACCTTTTAACATTTACTAAATATTCAGGTCTTGACCCTGAAACATTAAGTAGTATCAGTCTACCTCCTTTAGCAATATTTACTATCGGATTACAAGCGAAATTTTAAAACTCAATAACTAATCTTAACTTATTAACAATGGAAACTTTAGATCAAAAGTATAAGTTCCTAGCAAAATTGAATTCAAAAACGAATAGTAATATTAAAAGAATTATTCTCATAAATTTTTTAATGCTTACTTGGTTGCATATAGGATGTAAAAAATTTATTGAAGTAGAAAGCCCTATTACCTCACAGAATTCATCAGTGGTATACGCCACTGATGCAGACGCAGCAGCAGTTCTTAATGGTATTTATACAAGGATGATGGTTACGATTTATAATGGTGGTACTGTAGCGAGTTCTTTGTCATTTTTTCCTGCATTAAGTGCTGATGAATTGGAGGTTTTTAAGCCGGCCTCTCAAGGAGGAGATGTTAGGAACGTTTTTGTTCCTTATTTCTCAAATGCATTAACCAGCAAATCTTCAGCACCTAACCTTTGGGAACAGCTTTACGGTATTATTTATAAGACAAATGCGGCTATTGAGGGATTAAATAAATCACAGACGCTAAAATTGTCTGTTAAAAATCAACTTTTGGGCGAAGCTCTTTTTTTAAGAGCCTTCTGCTATTTCTATCTAGTAAATTTATATGGGCCAGTTCCATTGGCTATTTCAATAGACTATGAAGTAAATAGACTTTTATCCCGAAGTCAAGTAAACATTGTTTATAATCAAATTATCGAAGACTTACAGCAAGCCCAGAAGTTATTGACTGAACAGTACCTTTCGGGAAATAGGGGTGCCAGTATTTCAGAGAGAGTCTTACCTAATAGATCAGCAGCTACCGCCTTGCTCTCAAGAGTATATTTATACACTAGAGAATGGGCAAAAGCAGAACAGCAGGCAACAAGTGTAATTTCCAATACTGCTGTTTATGACTTGGTGCCATTAGGCGATGTATTTTTGAAGGACAGTAAAGAAGTAATATGGCAGTTACAGTCGGTCACATATGCGCCATATAATACATATGAGGGAAGATTATTTATCTTGCCATTGACTGGCCCTAACACATCTGGGAGATATCCTGTCTATTTAAATCAAAGTATTGTTGCTGATTTTGAAATTGGAGATATGCGAAAGAACTCCTGGATTAATTTTGTTAAAATTTCTCCAGATACTTTTTTTTATTCAAATAAATATAAACGAACAGTATTAGATCCTGTAGTTACTGAGTATACAACAGTATTTAGATTAGGAGAACAATATCTAATTCGAGCTGAGGCAAGGACTCAATTAAATAAGATTAAAGACGCAGTTGACGATTTGAATGTTATTAGAACTAGGGCTGGCTTATCTAATATTTCCTCGACGATCTCACCAAATCTATTATTAGATAAAATAATGCACGAGAGAAAGGTAGAGTTATTCACAGAGTTTGGTCATAGATGGCTCGATCTTAAGAGAACTGACCATGTCAACGACATAATGAGTCACGTTACTCCAAAAAAGGGTGGTGTTTGGAATGCGAATTGGAGTTTGTATCCTATCCCCGTAAATGATATTATTTACAATCCTAGCCTTGAAGGTCACCAAAACACTGGATACTGAGAAACTTTAATACAATATTTTCAATGCTAAGACAAATCTAGATGTCTTGGTTCAATTTCTTAAATAAAAACAATTTAATATGAATCTTAAAAATTTATTGCTGTTTAGCATACTTACCTGTTTGCTAAATAGCCTACATGCACAAACTGGTTCTAGTAAAGGAATTACATTTTTGAATAACCTTTCATGGGAACAGGTCAAAGAAAAAGCTAAGAAGGAATCTAAATACATATTCGTCGATTGCTATGCTACATGGTGTGGTCCATGTAAACAGATGGACGAATCAATTTATTCACTTGAATCCATCGGAAAAATTATGAACAGAGATTTTGTTTCGATCAAGGTTCAATTGGACTCTACATTAGGAGACACTCCTGAAATCAAAAAGTGGAGATCAACTGCAAGTAAATTAAGAAATGAATACAATGTTAAATCATTTCCTACCTATTTGTTATTTTCTCCAAAAGGAGAAATAGTTAATCGCTCTTCTGGACTTTTGAACGAAGAAGAATTTAAACTAATGATTAACCACTCAATGGACCCAGATAAACAACTTTATACGCTATTAAAAAAGTATCATAACAAGAAAATCGAACCAATCCACCTATTATCTTTAGCGAACAGTGTTAAAGAAGAATTAAAAGATTTTAATCTCCAAAAAAAAATTGGTCATGACTATTTAGTCCAATATGTTTACAAGTTAGACCGTAATCAGATTATGACGGAAAAGAATCTGAAAGCCATTCTTGGATACATGAATTCAACGACTGAACTAGGATTTTCAATATTATATGACCATCCAGAGAAAGTAGATAGTATTTTTTATCCTTTTAGTATCAGTAGAGGAACTATAGAGAGAATAATCGGGGATGAAATTGTAAAGCCTGAAATAAGCAAAGCAAAGAGAACGCAAAGCGTGCCTAAATGGGATATTATTTATCGCAGAATTGTTGAGAAATACAATTCGTCATTTGCTTTTAATGTAATTAACTCAGCGCAATTCGGATGGTATATTTCAGAGAAGGAGTTTAATAAAGCCATGGATGCGTACGTAGAAAAGGTAAAGAAGACAGGGCTCGACACTGCTGAAATGAGTCACGGAGCTGTGAATTCAGTTGCATTTGAGTTGTTTTTTAAACATGGAACAGAATTTCGGCATTTAAATGAAGCTATTAAATGGATGGAGCAGATTGTAAAGATCCATCCAGATGATTCTAATTTACAGAATCTTATGGACACATACGCTAATTTGTTGTATAAATCAGGTAGGCAAAAGGAGGCGATCGAATGGCAAGAAAAAACTGTCATGCGAGAAGAAGAAGATGGTCAAAAATATGGGTCTCCTATCAGAGATGTATTTCGAAAGACTTTAGTGAAAATGAAAAAAGGCGAGCCTACCTGGATCGATTAGAAGGTTAACAAATGGTAGCTAATTACAAACTTAAAGCCTCATAATGAACAAAGCAGTTTTATTACTTTTAGGAATGTTTTTTTGCAGTCATCTACTGGCTCAAAAACCCATTTTAAATGACAATGCCATTGAAAATTGGCAACAACTGGAATCATATCAGATATCGAATGATGGAAAGTTTGTTGCTTATTCAATAAAAACTCCTAAACCAGATAGTGGAGTATTTAAGATTATTTCTATAGACAAAAAATTTAATATTGATCTGCCTAGAACTGGAGAAGTTCGATTTACGGAAAATTGTGATTATGCAGCTTTCGTCAATGAATACAGTGTTCTATGCTTATTGAATTTAAAGAACAAAAAAATCGAATGCATAGATACGATTAGGGAATTCAAAACTAAGGATGTTAACAATATTTCCTGGTTGATTTATAGAAAGTCCGGTGAAAATGGTGATTTAGTACTACACAATACCTCTGATAATACCTCAAAGTATATAAAGGATGTAGTAGACTTTAAAGTCAAAGGCGATGATCAGTTACTTATTCAGATTAGGAGTTCAAACACCTTGGCTGGCGATTCATTATTCAACTTTTCTTTCACTAAGAAAACATACGAGCTTTTATGGACCAGTTCATTGAATGAGATACCAATGAAGATTAGTAATATAATAATCGATGATAGAGGAAGTAATATTGCGTTTATAGGTACGAACGAAGGCAATTCATCTATATTGTTTCAAAACTGTAGAAACAAAAGAACAGTTGTATTATATAATCGACAAAGTGATATAGATTCCACTTACAAGTTATCCTTAATTGATAGATTCGATAGGCTTGGCAAGGGCTTGTTTATTAGCTTTTTAAAAACTGGAACTCCAGTTGACGATAGTTTGGGGAATGATATTGTTAGAATCTGGAAACATACGGACAAAGCGATTATATCAGATAAAACATTTAGGCGAACATGGACATGTAGAGCTTACTTAAGTATTGAATTAAAGAAGATTCTATTTCTAAATTTTGAACATGAAAACCTTAATATAGATCGCCACATGAGCGGTGTTGATAGCGTTTTTATAGTTAGCAAATTCGGGGAAGGACGTGTGTCGGAAAAAAATTGGAATAAATATTCTGAAATTAAGTATAAGCTTGTTTTTACTCAAAGCGGGAAAGTTCGATGGTTAAATTATCCTAATATCATAATTTCGGGTAACTCGTTAAATATCTCCCCGAATGGCAGGTATCTCATTTTCCACGACAATAAGTCCGATAATTTTTTTAGCCATGATCTGATTACTAATAAAATAAGAAATCTTACGAGTGGAACAGGGACAAGTTGGTTCGTTAAAGACGAAAGAGCTATGCGAGAATACCGAACACCATACTTAATTGGAGGTTTTGCAGATAATGGGAACGAGGTAATAATTTATGATGAGTTTGATATTTGGTTGGTCGATTTAAGTGCTAAAAGAAAACCAATTAATGTTACAAATTCATTTGGAAGAAAAAATCGAATTGAGCTTAGATTGATTGAAAATTTGAATGATAAACCATCACAATCACTGGATAAGCTTTTATTAATAGCTTATAATACAATAACTAAGGAAAATGGTTTCTTTAAAACCGGAGATAATAAAAATAAAGACCCAGAAATGCTTTCTATGGGGTCATATATATATTATGCCCCCAATATTCAGGTTCAATACAAAGGAGATCCTCCACTAAAGGCAAAATTCAATAACATCTTCTTAGTTGAAAGAATGAGTGCTAAGGAATCCAAAAATCTATTTATTACAAGAAATTTTAAGGAATTTGAAAAGATAAGTGACTTGGGTTTTGAAAAAGGGTATAATTGGTTGACATCTGAATTGCATTCTTGGAAGACGTTGGATGGCAATAACATTCAAGGAGCTTTATTTAAACCGGAAAACTTTGATTCAACAAAGAGATATCCTGTTATTATCTATTGTTATGAGAAGCTTTCTGATTTATTAAATGCTTCGATTATTCCGGTTTATGCAGATGGTGATTTAAGTATTCCTTGGTTTGTAAGTAGGGGGTACTTGGTTTTAACACCTGACATTTATTATCAATATGGTGAACCTGGATCTGGATTAAATGCAGAGAATTCAATTGTCTCAGCAGCTAAATATATTAGTACCCTTAGTTATGTTAATCCAAAAAAGATTGGATTGCAAGGACATAGTTTCGGGGGATTTGAAACTAACTATGTGATCGGAAAAAGCAATTTGTTTGCTGCGGCTGTGTCATGTTCTGGTGTCTCTAACCTGATTAATCGTTATCTAGACACCCATAATGGTAGCGGCATGAGTATGCAGGGGGACGTAGAGTTGGGGCAATACAGATTGGGTACTGACCTTTGGAGTAATCCTAATCTTTACATTAACAATTCTCCTTTATTTTTTGCAAACCGAGTTAAAACCCCTCTTATGATTATGAATGGTTCAGATGATACCGGGGTTAAATTTTATCAGGCATTGCAATTTTTTATGGCCTTAAGAAGACTGGGCCGACCAGTTTGGCTTTTAGAATACTTAAATCAAGGTCACGGGTTGGTAGGCGCATCTTCAATTGATTTTACTAGGCGGATGACTGAATTTTTCGATTATTATCTCAAAGATTATCCCGCACCAAAATGGATGGAAGTTGTAAAGCATTCCTTGATTAAAGAAGTAATCCAATAAAAATTAAATTGTACTAACGTCCCCAATTAAGCAACTGTAAAATCTAATTAACTATAAACTAATTAAAATAAAATTATTAAAATGAAAAAATCACTTGTAATTATGTGCATTGTCCTTTTTGGAACACTCGCAAAGACTCAAAAAACAATCTTCTTAGGTACATGGATACTAACTGATCAAAAAAGTATTTCCGGTAATTTATATGACAATGGAATTCCCCAACAAATAAAAGTGATATTAAAAAATGACACAATTATTTTGGAAAAAACTACAGCATATCCAACCGGTAATATAGTAGGTATTGAAAAAATAATCTTTGATGAAAAACCTTTTGAAACTAAATCCCCAGCTGGAAGAAAGGTTTTAATAACAGCAAAGTGGATGGGGAATAAAAATGGCTTTATTGCCGTATCACAGTTTTATAACATTAACGATCATAAAAAGCTTGAGATAACAAAAAATGATATTTGGAGTATTGAAGATAATAATCTGGTGCTAATAAGAAAGAATGAAAATTTAGCCAACGGGGAAACATGGGAAAGTAAATCTATTTACAAAAGAAAGGAATAAACCTATTCCTATGACTGGGATGCAGAACAGTTATCTATAAGATCCAAGACATGAAGATACGATTATTATTTGCGGGTTCTTGACCCTGTTTAGTCACAGCTTTGCTCAGAATTACTGCAAATAATTTATAAAAAAGCAATAACGATGAATAAAATAACCAAGCTAAAAAACGACGAGTTTTTCCAGGCTTTTGTAGGAGACCGGGGATTACAAGTGTACAGGCATGCGATTGATAGTACACTCGATATGACCGGATTGAGCAAATTGGTAAATCAAGTAACCGGGCATGATCCCAAAAATGACGAGGCGTATTGTTTCCAAGTCAAAAACAGGGATGTAGTAAAGATTCTGACCAAAGACTATCGGAGTACAAACATCATGGAGTTTTATGATGGAAGCGCGAGGGAAATGAAGGAGCTGTTTGTGGAAATTGAGTTGTTACGATAATAAAAATATTGCCGGCTCATAACGGCAATTGTTGAAAATTGGTTTTTTAGTAGT
>Ga0190282_1052_pt1 | contig 77920 bp, 52 predicted proteins | sample ZER3_100Endo_I3_FD_131024 | JGI IMG/M metagenome (GOLD analysis project Ga0190282, IMG submission 131024) | Enriched cells of freshwater protists from Biology Centre CAS, Ceske Budejovice, Czech Republic - ZER3_100Endo_I3 | ecosystem: Environmental > Aquatic > Freshwater > Unclassified ...
TCAGACAGTCGAAGATACATTACCAAAAATGAAGCCTTTAGGTACAGAAACGCAAGTTTCTCAGGCTTATAAAAACTCGGTTGTCGGCAGAATAAATCACTTTTATAATAAAAATTGGCCCAATAATAACATGAACGGAAGCTTCTTGGTGGCCAAAAACGGACAGATTTTATTTGAGAGATATAATGGTTTCGCTAATAAAAACGAAGGAACCAAAATAACCCCAGAAACTCCTGTGCAAATTGCTTCGGTAAGTAAAGTTTTGACCGCTACAGCAGTTTTAAAACTAGTAAATGCAGGAAAAATTGAATTGGACCAAAAGGTAAATACGATTTTAAAAACTTTCCCTTACGAAGAATGTACCATAAGAATGTTATTGGATCATCGTACAGGAATGCGTAATTATGCTTATTTTACAGATCACGATAAATCGGTTTGGGACAGGCATAATCAATTGACGAATAAAGATATTCTAGATATTTTAGCAACAAAAGATATTGGTTTAGAGTCTAAAACGGGGACACGTTTCAGTTACTGTAATACCAATTATGCAATGTTAGCGCTTATTATCGAAAAAATTACAGGTTTAAGTTATAAAGAAGCGATGTCTGAAATGATTTTCAAACCGCTTGGAATGACTCATACTTATGTTTTTGATGATGATAAAGACAGAAAGAAAATTGTTCCTTCATATAAAGGTAACGGCGTAGAAATTGGTTTTGATTATCTAGATAATGTTTACGGAGATAAAAATGTTTTCTCTACAGCGAGAGATCTTTTAAAATTTGATAGAGCAAGACAATCACCAGATTTCTTAAAACCTGAATTATTGAAACAAGTTTACACAGGTTACAGTAATGAGCGTAAAGGAACTAAAAATTATGGTCTTGGAATTAGAATGATTAACTGGGAAACAGGTCAAAATTACTATTTTCATAATGGCTGGTGGCATGGAAATACCTCATCTTACATCACTTTGATGAAAGAAGGTGTAACGATTATTGCACTTTCTAATAAGATGACGAGAAACACTTATGCGGTTCGTAAATTAGCTCCGATCTTTGGAGATTACCCTTTTAATTTTAAAGAAGAAGAATAACAAAATTTTTCTGAAAATTTTAGTAGAAAGTAATTTCAAATACTCTAAATTTGCAGACTTATTTTTTGGGGTCGACTGGTTTTGACAGCGAGTCGAATTGAACAGTAAGCACGTCGAGCATTGAGACCTTGCTCGTAAATATAAGATCTTAAACTTTTACACGGCGAAAATAATTACGCTTTAGCTGCATAATCCGAATCATAGTAAGATTACGCCACGTCTCTACAAGGTAGAGAAGCTGGATTCTCCTGGAAAGCCTTGGTTTGTGGCGTTCCGTTCAGGGGAACCGTAAAAATAAACCTAGATTTCCATGAGCTTCGGGTGGATTTCGAAAATTAAGAAGATAAGTGTTCGGTGGCTGTTTCTGGCCTAGCTTAACATCGAAAATTCAATCAGGAAATAAGCGTGTAGAAAGCTCTTTAGTTGCTTGTTTGGACCCGGGTTCGATTCCCGGCGACTCCACAAAAAAGCCTGTAAACTATTTGTTTACAGGCTTTTTTTATGTTTAAAAAAATAAAACGATTATTATTAAATGCTAACTGTCAAGCCCAAAGAGATATTGATCCCAGGCAGCGGTGCCAAATACTTTAAAAAAGAATTCTGTGGTCTGGCTTCCACATTAAGTAAATTGGTTCCAGCGGCAAAATATTCTATTCTATAATCTTTAAAAATCATATTGTAGGCAATTCTTGCAGAAAGAAGCGAATAGGCAGGCATTGGCGGTTCTGGATTAATGTTCTTGCCAAGATAGCGCTGTTCTAAATAACGGTCGAACGAGGCATTGAATTCGAACCTCCTAAAAACAAAACCTCCTGAAAACCCAAACCTGCTGGTAGGCATATTGGGCATATAATCTCCCTCAGCCCAGTCTCTCATATGGTCTTTAGAAACATTGACATTTTTAACCAGATCAAAGTAAGACCCCAACTGTATATTGAAATTTTTGTTTATTTTTTTATTGCACGTCATTTCAGCTTCCCACCCGTTCAATTCGGTATCTGATTGGCGCCATTCCTTTACCAAAAATCCTCCTGAACGTGCAATTCCTGTATGAGCGAGATATAAATAATTATCTAGCCTCGTACGATAGTGAGTAATGGAAAGTTTTGCTCCTTCATACGTAAATCCCGTTTCAAACTCCATGGTTTTAGCTGTTTCTTTATTCAATCGGTCATCTCCGTTTTCTTCCAAAATAATGGCAAAATGATTATTGCCAGCGTAAAGTTCATTGACATCTGGCGCACGCTCAGAATGCGAATAGGAGCCTCTTAAATAAACATACTTATTAATGTTTGCCTGCGCTCCAGAGGTAAATTGGTTAAGATGAAAATCCCGATCAGAAAGCTTTCCTCCACCCAATCCTCTACTTGGTTTATATCCTTCTGTAAGCATTGCTCTTCTCTGAACGAGGTCGTGGCGGTAACCCGCATTTAACTTTAAGAACTTAATAGCAAACTGCTGTAAGGTAAATATCCCATATTCCCTACTTTTATTATCTGGAAGATATCGTTGCTCTCCGCTTCCATCTATATCCGCAAGCGAAATATCTGTGCCTGAAATTCCCTTTAAAAAATTTAAGGGTTTCTGATCTACTTCTACCCTAACAATATGTCTTGAAGCCGAAAATCTGTTAGCAAGATAATCGCCAATAAGCTCGCTATCTTTGGAAAGCTGCATCATATAATTTAATCTCACAGCCGAAATACTTGCCGATTGTGACCTGTATTCAGATTCCATCATAATGCTATTATTCTCAGATTTTGTATTTATTGGCAGATAAATACTTTCTCCTTCAACTTCATGCGTAAAACCATCATCATGTGTATGCGTATGACCAGGCAACTTCCGAAGAGCAAAACCCGGAATTCCATAATAGCCATATGTTCTTCTATACCCTACGCCAACGCTATATTTTTCTCCAATATACCCTGTTCCAAAATTTACTGCATAACTGTTGGCATGACTATTAGGCATTATTCCTTTTTTTACAGGCGCATAATCTGTTATGCTTTTTACAATAGTTGTAGATAATGGTGTTCCTGCGGGCTGTCCTGCTATGTATAAATTATTTTTAGGATTTGATACATAAGCACCATCTACAAAAGATTTTTCTTCGAAAGTGTACAAGTCCGCTTCGGTCAGATCCCACTGCGGATTATTCATTTTTTCTAAAACAAACTGACTGATGTAAGGATACAGTGTAAGGTTTCTTGTCGTTTGTTTTTCTACATGCACTTGTGCCATTGCAGAAGTTAAATCATCAATCTTAGGATCGTATGCAATTGGCGCTTTGGTATTTCCATGTATTTTAATATCATCATTGCGTCTGTTCATGCCTCCTGCGTGCCATACCCAATTTTTTCCGATATTTCCATTTAAATCAAAGGATTGTTTATATCCCAGATTAGTGCTTCCTTCTGCCCGCACAAAACCAGAAAGTGATTTAGGCGCTTTTTCTTTCGGAATTGTATTGTCTTTAAGATTGATTGCACCGCCAATTGCTCTTCCTCCAAAAAGAACATTTCCATCATTAATATGAATATCAATCTCTTGCAGATTATCAAAATCAGTAATCAGATTAAGGTTTGGACTGATTCCTGAAAGATCATTCATTGCCATTCCGTTATTGAGCACCTTTACACGGTTGCCACTAAGACTTCTAATGACTACTGCTCCCGAATTTGGTCCGAAATAAGAATTTTGAATTCCTGGAACATGGCTCAATGCATCTCCTAGAGTTGAAGACTGATTCTTTAAAAGTTCTTTTCGAGAAATCTTCCGAGCATTTGATACCTCCGATTTGCTGCTATTGCTGATTACAACTTCATTTAATACGTTCGTTTTAATACTGTCGGTCTGTTTGTTTTGCGAATATGCATTTAGGCTAAAAGCCAAGAAAAATAGATATGAAAAATGGGGGTAAAATTGCATAAATGCTGAATTTAAATAAATAATGGGCGCAAATATATAGTTAAAAAATATTATTGCAACAATATTGCGATAAAATATTGCAACTTTGTTGCGATAGTAAATTTTAAAATATACTTTTGGCAAAAATTTTAATTATGAAAAAAGAGAAAAACTTTGCCAGACTCCTAATTACAGCACTTCTGGCTTTATCAATCACGGCCTGTAGTAGTGACAATGAAGAAACACCTCCAAAACAAATTGACATGGAACTTACGCCATCATCTTCTATTGTCTATGGAGAAAAACAAGAAATTGATCTTCCATCGAATATTTTAGGCGCATCTGATGTTCAAATAAATTTAGACTTCAGTCTTAATGAAAATGTAAAAGTGAATTCGACTGATTTTTTGAATGATAAACTTTCAAAAGCTGTTACTGTAAATAAGGAAACTGGAAAAATTAGCGTAAACAGCGCTTTACTTTATCCTAATAGTGCGCTTTCAATAAATGGTATAAAACTGCCTGAGAGTTACAAAGTTACTCTTAATGTAAGTTCTGCTAGCCAAAACTTTCAGGGTAAAGAAACTATCGATTTAAAAATTACTCCTGCAAAACTGACCGTTAAAAACATCGACAGCAAAACATCAATTCCAGTTGCTTATGTAATTTATGGTGATCAGGCTAACTTTGAACTTGAAGCGGCTCAAAATATTCAGGCTGATACAAATTGGGCTATTGATAATCCAACAGCTATTGGAACTGAGGTTTCTCTCAGTTCCAATATTTTAAAATTTACTGCTAATGCGGGAGATCCTGATAAAAAAGCCGAAAAAGCGTATGATGTTACTCCAGTGCTTCTTAAGGACGGATTTCCTGTAGCATCTGTTACATTTAGAGTGATATTTATTCCAAAAATTAAATTCTTTTATGGCACTTATTACCCAGAATATGATCTAACTATACTGCTGAACAATCTTCATATTGCCCTATCAAACGGATACGTATCAGCAGCACCAGCTTTTTCTCCTGAAGCCTACAAATCATCATTTGCCATCAACGGAATTAAAAAAGACGGTCAGCTTTTTACCGATACCGAAAATATATTTTCTATAAACGAAAAAACAGGTTCAATTACCGTGAAGAAAAGCACTTCCTTAACAGCTGGCGCATATGAAATCACCGTTAAAGCACTGACAACGACTGGACTTGAATTTTCAACTACTTTGACCTTAAATATGTCAAAAGCGGAATAAAATTACGATTTTGCACCTTGTTTTAAAGAGAAACCAGCTCATTTAGAGCTGGTATTCTTTATATAGTTTTATAGCAATAAATTCTGTTTATCGAAACAAAACAATTATTTAATGCAGTAAAAACCGCATTATACATAGAAATACTTTTATTTTACTTCTACTAATTAAAGCACAATGAACAGACGCAGATTTTTAAAAGGCTCATCAGTTTTAGCAGGACTATTTACTCTTAGTCCATCCGTTATTCTTTCAAATGATTTAGAGGCAATAACTAAAAAAGGGAAAAAAGCAAAAAACATAATTTTTCTGATAAGCGACGGAATGAGCTCCGGAACGCTTCAAATGGCAAATCTTTACTCGCAAAATATTCTAGGAAAAAATGGAAACTGGATGAATCTATATAAAGAGAATAAAGTTTCGAGAGCATTGATGGATACCGCATCTGCAAGTTCTGCTGTGACAGATTCTGCTGCGGCAAGTTCATCTTTTGGAGGTGGGCATCGTGTTAAAAATGGCGTTTTAAATATTGGTCCGAATGGCGAGAAATATCTTCCTATCTGGCAGAAATTTAAGAATGAAGGCAAAAAAGCAGGCTGTGTTACTACAGTTACCATAACTCATGCTACGCCAGCAGGCTTTTGCGTGAATTCAGACAGCAGAAATGCTGAAAATGAAATAGCCGAAATGTATGCCAATCTTGGACTAGATGTTATGATGGGAGGTGGCGATGAGTTTTTTAATCCTTCTAAAAGAGCTGATAAAAAAGATATCTATAAGATTTATGAAAATAAGGGATATCAGGTCTTAAAACAAAAATCAGACTTAGAGAAAATTAAAAAAGGCGAGAAAACATTAGGAGTCTTTGCCACTGGCGCTCTTCCCTACACTATTGATAGAAACAACATCGAAGAGTTACAGCAGTCGCCAACTCTTGCAGAAATGAGCGCCGCAGCTATTGACCAGATGAAAGACCATAAAAATGGTTTTGTACTGATGATTGAAGGCGGAAAAGTAGATTGGGCTGCCCATGCAAATGATATTGCAGCTTTGATTCACGATCAGCTTGCTTTTGATGAAGCGGTTAAAACTGCAATAGATTTTGCTGAAAAAGACAAAGAAACACTGGTAATTATAACAACAGATCACGGAAATGCAAATCCTGGTCTTATATACGGTTCTGATGCTGTGAAAAATTTCAACAGTATTGCAGATTATAAATACACTAATGAATATATTCTAAATTCCATCCATGCTGATTTTAATTTGCAACAAGTTAAAGACTGGATTAAAGAAACCAATAATATCAGCCTGACAGACGATGAAGCTAAACATTTATTGAATTTCTATTCGGGATTAGAAAAGCAAGAAGATGGGCTTTATAATTATAAAAAACTACCCTTTAAGGCCTACTCAGAAATTCAGAAAAAGCATAATAATGTAGGATGGATTAGTATGGATCACTCCGGAGATTATGTTGAATTGGCAATGTTCGGTCCAGGAAGTGAATTATTAAAACCTTTTGTACAAAACATAGATCTTCATTATTTGATGCTTAAAGCTTCTATTGAAAAGGAATCTTAATTTAATTATCCTCTTCAATGGGTGAAAAAAATATACCTTGCCCTTTTCCTGTTTATCAAACAAAAAGCCTGTAAACTTAATATTTACAGGCTTTTTTTATTTAATCAAACTTTATATTTTCCTCTATTAATAAGTGGTATTTGCCTTAAACGACAAATACGGCTCCCTACAAAGAATACCGCATTTATCAAACTAATTCAAAATTAAAAAAACTATAAAGTTGCTTTTACTTCACCGCAAGTCAGCATGTTTTTAGGATAGTACGGATTTTTGATTTCCTTGCTATCGCTTGTCCAAACTGCGCCAGTCATTGGGCAAACTTGTAAATATAATGTTTCGTCAGCTGGTTTGAATTTCGAAGCCTGATCCCAGTATTTTACTGAAAGAGTTTCGAAAATCTTACGCTGTTTGTTGATGTTTTTTGTTGCTGTTAATGCCGTTGCCAATTCGATAATTTCTCTTCTCGAAGTGGTAGCTGCATTCATATTTTCTAAGCTTAATTTTTTAAACCTAAAGTTTTTTAAAGAGCTTTTAAATGCTTCTGCGTTTTTAACAACCGCTAAACTATCTGAAGTTAAAAAGCTGTTTTTTAAAGCCAAGTAACTTTTTGTGATTTCTTTTTTCTCTGCTTCGCGTTTTGCAACTAATTCAGGCGTTACTTCTTCTTTTGATGTTAATTGTGCTTGCGCTAAAAAACTAAAGAAAAGGAATGCTATAACTAATAAATTTTTCATGATGTAGGTTTATCTAATTTTGTAATAATTTTATCGATGTCTATTAAAATGCTTTCGTAATGATCTTTATTGATTCCTGTTGCTGAAGCTTTTAATTTTTCAATATCTGTTTTTAATTTTAGAAGATGCTGTTTTGCATACAATTTTACATCACTTCGCTGTGCTGCATTTGCTGCTTTTCCAGGTTCTAATTCTTTCGGCAACAAAAGCATGCCTAATTTTTCGATGTAACCGCGCTGAAAACCTCTTCTGTAAAAATCTTGCTTTTCGTCTCCGCTAAATTTCACCCAAACCGTTTTCTCAACATCGTTCAAAAATTCTGGAACTGTATAAGCTCCTTCAGATTGCATTGATTTTAGGTTAATGTTGTAAAGCATTCCTGAACTCAATAACATATTTAAAACTTGATTCTGCTGATCTGAAATTTGATCTTCTCTTTTTAAAGCAATCAAATCATCAATTTCTTGAGGATACATCCAAAGTGGCGAAACAAACAATTGTCTTCCTAAATAATCGATCGCTGCTTTTACTTTTGCTTTAGGAACTGGTTTGTAAACTGCTCCTTTTTCATCGACAGTTCGTTTTGTAACGTAATTATTTCCGATATTTTTCAGAACGTGATACAAATACAAACTGTATTGTCTTACTACTGCTTTGTGCATGTCTGCTAAATTATCATACGGATCATTTGGCTGATATGTCCATTCGATAAGATGAGGAACAACACGTTTTAAGTTTTTAATTCCGTAATCGCTGGCAAGAACCGAATCATCTCCAAGATCTTCAGATTGACTACGCGGATCTTCGTCTTTTCCTTCTCCTCCAAACCATAATTTCGGATTTGCCGTTAAACTATCAGTCGTTAATTTCGCTAATAATTTTTCTTCTTCAAACTCATCTTTAGTGTCTGAATAATATTTATATCCCCACTGAACAGCCCATTTATCATAACTTCCAATACGCGGATAAAGACCTTTTGGACTAATATTATCTTCTGGTTGCGCTACATAATTAAAACGAGCGTAATCCATAATAGAAACTGTGTGTCCGTTTTCTTCAACCCATTTCTTATCTCGTAATTTTTCTACTGGAGTAGCACTGCTCGCTCCCATATTATGACGCAAACCAATGGTATGTCCAATTTCGTGAGAAGAAACAAAACGAATTAATTGTCCCATCAATTCATCATCTAAATGCATTTTTCTTGCTCTTGGATCTAAAGGTCCAGCCTGAATCATGTACCATCTTTGAACCAATTTCATCACATTATGATACCAACCAACGTGGCTTTCCATAATTTCACCGCTTCTCGGATCACTAATTCTTGGTCCGTACGCATTTGGAGTTTCAGAAGCTAAATATCGAACTACAGAATATCTTGCATCTTCCAAACTCATAGTTTTGTCATCTTCTGGCCATTCTTTACCGACAATTGCATTTTTGAAACCTGCCGCTTCAAAAGCTTTTTGCCAATCGTTGATACCTGCAATTAAATAAGGTCTCCATTTTTTTGGCGTTGCAGGATCGATGTAGTAAACAATCTGTTTCTTTGGTTCAACCAATTCACCTCTCAAATACTTTTTAATATCCTTGTCTTTTGGCTCTAAACGATAACGCTGTACAATAAATTTCTTTTGAGCGCGCTGTTCATCATCATCAAACAAAACATATTTATTAGCAAAATAACCAACTCTTTCGTCAAAGAAACGTTTGCGCATTGGCGTTTTCGGAAGCAATACAATCGAAGTATTTAAACGTAATGTGATACTTCCGCTGCTTGCTGTAGAACTTGTATAGGTTTTTGTTGTTTTAGTTTCAATGTTAATTGGATACGCATCGATACTTTCAACAAAAGATTTGTCATCGGCAAGAGAAGTTAATTTTTTCTCTGTTTTGTCCTGACTTCCGATAGAAAACATGGCGTTGTCTTTCTTGAAAACGTCTGTTACTTCAATAACCACATCTTTTGTATCTGGATTGGTTGTTTTAATTGGAAAAGCAGCCACAATCGGATTTTCGTTGCTTCCTTCTAATGCTTTTGCCAACATCGAATCGGCAGAACGAACATCTTGTCTGTATTGAAGTGATCTTAAATAAACCGTATTATTTGAACCTTTTTCAAAATAGATAGTTTGTTCATTCGCTTTTTCTCCACCAAAAGTTCCAAAACCTTCAGGCGTAGAAAGATATCTCGTTACAACCAACATATATCGATTAAATAAACTGTCTGGAATTTGAAAGTAATATTTAGCATCGACTTGGCTAACTGTAAAAAGACCTGATTTGTTTTTCGCTTTATCAGTAATCACTTTATTGTAAGCTAGCATACCTTTTGGCTGTGTGCTAGTGCTATCGGCTTTTTTTTCGGGTGTCTGGGCAAAACCATGCTGCCAAGCCGACAGCATGATTAGAGATATAATTAACTTTTTCATCTAAATTAAAATGGGACTTTTTCGTCTGTGTTTAATGTCAATTTTGGATTTTTCTGTAAAACCGATAAAGGAAACGGAATGATATATAATCGAGAATTTGGCTGTAAAGTATATGTTTTTTGAGGAACAGTTTTATTTACAATTGGAAATACTCGCGTAATCGTTTTTGCATATTCGGTTTCGGTATTTAATCTTTTAAGATCAAAGAAACGATTAAATCCTAAAAGCAATTCTTTTCTTCTTTCATTAATTACCAATTCCATTGTTTCTTTTCTTGTTGCAGGAACCGTCAAATCAACAGTACCAGAAAGAATACGTTTTGCTCTTAATGTATTTAAAACAGCAACTGCTTCTGCAAACTTATTATCTCTCGCATAACATTCTGCTAGCATTAAATACACTTCAGTTGTTTTCATCCCAACCGTTGGATAGAAAAATCTAGTGTATTGTGTTCCCCAATAAGCGGTGCCTGAACCTTGATCTAAGTTTGTTGTGCTTGTTGAGTTGAAAAACAAATTGAAACGTCCATCGTTTATTCCGAATAAAGTTCTTAGTTCTGGACTAATGATGTAACTCTGAGCAAAGTTCATTTCGTTATAACCTGTCATGTACATGTAACTCAAAACTTCTACATTACTTGCCGCCGGAACCGCAACTGCTGTTGGTCCGCCCTGTTTGTTATAAGCTACTAAATCGAATATTTGATTGTTATAGCTAAGTGATTTTTCTGCTGCTTCTTGAGCTTTAGCAATTTCACGTTTAAACAAATGCACTTTAGCTTTAAATGCATACGCGAATGCTAATGATGGATGATAAACATCAGTCGGTTTTTCTTTAATAAATGGCAATGCCTCATCAATATCTTTCTGAATAAAATCGTAAACCTGCGCAACAGTAGATTTTGAAGGCTGTGATTCCAAATCAAATTTATCCATGATACAAATTCCTCCATCTGTTGCAGCAGTCTGCGGATCATACGCTTTTGCATACGTATTTACTAAAAGAAAGTGATCGTAAGCTCTAAAAATTTTAGCTTCAGCTTTTGCTAATTGCTTGACATTTCCATCTCCTTTACTTTCATCTACTAATGAAATAATCGTATTCCATCTGTTGATATAACTGTAAGCTTGATTATAAAAACTTGAGCCTGTCAATAACGAAACTCTGTCTACACTTTCATCAAAAGTAAAATTAAGAATGTCAATATTTGGCGTTCTTCCGATTACATTGGCTTCACGCATCCATTGGTCATCTGACAAATATTGAAAGTTATTGATTGGATAACCTCTATTTGGCAGCGATACTAATTCAAGAAATTGTTCTGGAGTTTCGATTACCAAAGCTCCTTTGGGTGTTATTTCTGTATAATCGTCGCATGATGAAACGGTTAGCATCATCACAGACAGTAATGTTATATATATCTGTTTCATTTTTTTAAAGTGTAAGATTAAATCCAAACAAGTATGTTTTTGGCAATGGCAAGCTACGGACACCAGAATTTAAGCTGTAAACTTCTGGATCAATACGATTTCCAGCTGCGCTCCAATACCAAATATTATTCATTTGGAAAGTAAACTTCGCTGCTGTCATCTTAATTTTAGTTGCAAAAGCCTTTGGTAAATTATATCCTAAAGAAACATTTCTCAATTTGATATAATCGCCATCTACAACATTTGCAGTTGAATATCGCCATTGACTGCTTATAGTTGAAGCATAGTTTCTAACACTTTCGTCAAAATCTACATATAAACGCGTATTGCCGTTTCTATTATCATCCGTATAACGATCTGCAATTCCAGAAAGATTTACGTCATCAGAACCCATATCAATAGTTTCTTTACGCATTACATTTCCTCCTGAGAAAACAAATAAGAAGTTTAAATCAAATTGCTTATACGAAAAACGCTGTGATAATGAACCCGTGTAGGTAGGCATTAAAGATCCCATATTTTCTAGGGCCTCTGGATTTGTAATTGATTTGATACTTGTTGAATTTGGATTTCCATTGGCATCAAAAGTAATAGACGGATTTCCATTTTCATCCAAAACATACGGATAACCATTTACCGTTCCGCCATATTTGTACGCATACATACTGTTGAAATAATCACCTTCTACAAAGAAACTAGTTGGAGAAGAAACATATGAATAAGCTGTAGTTTCGGCTCTAGTTACTTTTTGCACTGTTGTTTTATTAAAGGCAAAAACGAAATTAGAGTTGATACGAAGACTTCCATTATTATACCACTCAGAACCTACAGTAAACTCGATACCTTTATTTAATAAAGCTCCAGCATTAATTCTTCTTGATGTAGCTCCTACCGTAGGATCAAGATCTGTAGTCGCTAATAAATCACTGCTATACTTGCGGTAAACGTCGATAGAACCGTTTAATTTGGCTCTGAATAAACTATAGTCTACACCTAAATTTAAACTCTGTGTTTTTTCCCATCGTAACATCGGATTTGGCTGCGAAGTGATATTTGTATATTGTAAAGACTGGTACAAGTTATCATTTCTTCGAGTTGCTGTAATATAAGGTGTTGTGCTTTGATCTACGTTTCCGTTGATACCGTAAGTCGATCTCAATTTAAGCATACTTACCCATTTTACTGGTTTCATAAATTCTTCATTACTAATGTTCCATCCTAAACCTGCTGACCATAATGGGCGGTTTTTATATTTTGGATCAACACCAAATAAGTCGGCTTTATCCACACGATAACTTCCTGTAATGTTATATTTAGATAAATAAGTATAACTCGCTGTACTAAAAATAGAAAAATAACGGTGTAAAACTTCTTGTTGTGTTCTTCCTAATGCTGCAAGCGTTCTATTGTTTCCGAAAAGATAACTAGAAACTCCTGTTTGACTCAATGCAAGATTGTTTAATACAGCAGAAGTAAGCGTAACAGGATCATAACCATATCGTAACTGCTCAATAGATCTCGGAACATACGTTTCACGCATTTCTGTACCAACCAAAGCATTAACAGAGTGTTTGCCTTCTCCAAATTCTTGATTAAAATCTAATTGATTTCTAAAAGAATAATTGCTCGCCTGAGAACTAGATTGTTTGTATCGTCCACCTGTAGAAAAACCATCTACATAAGTATAAGCATTTGTAGTCGGATTGTATCCTGTTAATGCATTAATTGCATAACGCATTCTATAAGAGTTAACGTCGTAATACTGTTCGTTATCATTTTTTCTTACTTCGTATTGAAATTGTGTATTGAAACTTAATCCTTTATATAACTTTGCTTTAATGTTGGCAAAAGTTCTTAAGCTTAAAGAATTCTGCTCTGTAATACCTTCTTTAAGGGCATCTAAAACATTAAAATTCGTCGATTTAAAACCTGTTAAACCTTGCATTTTCTCCACCATCGCTGGATTTAGAGCTCCGCTTGAGGTAAAACCGTCTCTAATTGCTACACCCGTTGATTGCACCAAATTTCCGTTATCATCTGTAATACGCTCGTATCGTTTTTGAATGTCGTAATTGCTAAGTTCATAATCGGCCGCTTCATCATTACTATACGTTCCATTTACACCAAATGTAGCATTTAGCCAGCTATTTACCTGAAAACTACTTTTTGCATAAAGGTTAAATGCACGGCCTTTATTGAATTTTACACGAGCTTGAGATTCATCATAATTAAGCGAAACATACGTGTTCTGCTTAGTGGTACTACCCGAAAAAGCAACATTATAACGCTGTCTGAATTCATTTTGCCAAACATTATCACGATAATCTTTATGGTAGTCATTCTTTCTCCATTGTGCAAGAGTTGTATCGTAAGTAGCGTTATCGATTTTTCCCTCTTCCAAATTTCTGTTTAATTGGTAAAGTGGACTGTAGTATTTCGTATTGCTATTTCCAATATCTCCATAACTGCTAAACATAGTCGCAGTATCTGCAAATCGGGCTCTTTCTCTGTTATAAACGGCCTGCTCAAAGTCGATAAGTTCGCTTGTTGAGGCATAATTCATATCTCTCAAATTTGGTTTTTCTGAGATAAAGAAATCAGTGTTTACGGTAACTTTTAATTTACCATTTCCTTTTTTGGTAGTTAAAACAATAATACCATTTGCAGCTCTAGAACCGTAGATAGAAGCCGCAGCCGCATCTTTAAGAACGTCAACGCTTTCAATATCATACGGATTAATTTCATCCAAAGTCAATTCGCTTGGAAGACCGTCAATTACAATTAACGGACTGTATCCAACATCACCAGAAAAAGTTCCAATACCTCTCAAAATAGGCGTATCAGATCCAAGTCCGTTTGGATTTTTCTGAAACATCAAACCCGCAACACGTCCTTCTATTGCGCCTGATAAGTTAGAATTGATATTTTCGTTTAATACTTTTTCATCCACTTTAGCAATTGCACCCGTAAAATTACTTCTTGCAATAGTCTGGTAACCTGTTACCACCACTTCTTTCATCGCAGCCACTTTATCTTCAGCAACAAGTGTAAAATCTGTTCGTCCTGCAACACCTATAGATTTGTTTTCGATAGTTAAACCAGACAATTCTAAAACAGCGTTTGGCGAAATTTTATCAAAAGAAAATCCTCCATCAAAATCGGTTACAGTTGCTCTATTAGTTCCTGCAACGGTAACCGTTACTCCTGGAAACGATTCATTTTTATTATTTACTACCTTTCCTTTGATATCGATTAATGCGTTTCCCAAGCTCTCGTTTTTTTCTTTTGGAGCAGTTACAACAATCGTTTGGTTAGAAAGCGTATATCGTACACTCTGATTTTTAAAAACTTGGCTTAAAGTTTCGTTCAAAGTCGCATTCTTAACAGAAATGCTAACAGGTTTTGAATCCTTAAGCAGTTTCTGCGTATAAAGCACTTCGTAATTGGCTTGTTTTGCCACTTCTTTCAAAACTTTTTCAAGAGGTGCATCTTTAAAATTTATAGTGATGCTCTGCGCTTGCCCAGTAAAACTGCACAATAGCATAAACACACCTAATATCAATAGATTAGCCGAAAAAGGAACTCTAGGAATCTTTTTTTTAAGTTTTTTGTAAGGTTTTTTTGGTTGTAAATTTAATTTCATACATTTACATTGGTTATAGTTAAACAATAGTGGACAACTTATATTGGCTATAAACTTTTAAACAAACCGGAAGCATCGCAACTGCCTCTGGTTTTTTAGTTTATAGACTCAATATAATCGGTTTAATAAAGGTCTTACGGATAGACAATAATCGTTTTTCCTTCAACCTTAAATTTTATATTACTTAGCTCAAGTACTTTCAATACTTCAGACAAATTTTTATTTCTAAATGTACCTCCGTTAAATCTCACGTCTGAGACATCGCCGCGGTATTCTACTTTAATTCCGTACCAGCGTTCCAATTGTTTCATTACTGATTTTAAGTCGGCATTATCAAATTTAAATCGGCCGTTTTTCCAAGCGATTGCTGCTTCGGTGTCAACTTCTTTAACTGCAATTCTACTAGAACTTTCAGATACATTTGATTGCTGTCCTGGTTTTAAAATCGCTTTTTGATTTTTAGAAGAAACCGCAACACTTCCTTCTAATAAAGTCGTTTTTACAGCAGATTCATTATTATAAGCATGAACATTAAAATGCGTTCCTAAAACTTCAATAGTTTGATTATCTGATTTTACTAAGAAAGGTTTGTTCTTATTTTTAGCAACTTCAAAATAAGCTTCTCCTTCTAACTCAACAATTCTTTGGTCACCATTAAATTGAGTTGGATATTTGATAGACGAAACCGCATTCAAGAATACTTTTGTTCCGTCAGCTAAAACAATATTATATTGTCCGCCTGTTGGAGTTGAAAGTGTGTTGAATGAATTCTCATCTTCTTTTGAAGTATCAGCATTTGGATTTATCACATAAGTAATCACTCCGTTAGCATCCATTTTAATAGTTACCTCATCTTGATCTTCTTTAGCAATAATATCTTTTGAAGAAATATCTGAAAGTACAATTTGCTTTCCGTTTGAAAGCGTTAAAATTCCTCTGTTTCCTCCTGGCGCAATTTCTTTCGGTTTTTCAACAACCTGAATACTTTCTGGTTTTACAACCGATTCCGATTTTGTAAAATAGAATAATCCCGCACCAAACAGCAAAGCAATTGATGCCGCAGCAGCAACGCGTGGCCAAAGATTAATTACTTTAGTTTGCTGCACTAAAGGAAGTCTCGATTTCAAATGTTCGTAACTATCTGCCAGTTCGTATTCGCTAAGCTGCTTCTTACTATTTGAAGCTTTATGCAAATACCAAGCATCGAGTTTGTCTTTATCTTCATTTGATAAAGTACCTTTTTGATGTCTTTTAAGCAATTCTAGAAATTCAATTTCATTCATAATTACAACACGAAATTTTGTCTTGTTTTAATATAAGACAGTTAGAAAGGGGTTTTGTCATAGATGAAAATCAAAAAAATATTAATTTATCATTAATAAATTCGTCGAAACGTTAGTTTCTCTTTATTAATGAGGGTTTTATGAGTATATTTTATTTTAAAATTTAACAAAAACAACGACAAAAATTTACCAGATAAAAACATTCAACGCTGATTTTAGCTTTCCGCGAAGAATTTTTAGCGAATTATAAACTTGCTGTTTCGCTGTTTTGTCTGTTATATTTAATTGTACGGCGATTTCGTCGTATGAAAGTTCTTCAACTTTTCTCAAAAGAAAAACTTCACGCATTTTTTCAGGAAGTAAAGCGATTTCGTTTTCAATGATTTTCTCTAACTCTTTTTCTCGAAGTTTAGAATCAGCAAAAACATAATCGTTTTCAATAAAGTTTGAAATAGAATCAGCATAACGCGAAACCACTTTTTCGTGTGCGATATGATTTAAGATTCTGTTTTTGGTTGCTTTGTATAAATAAGAAGAAAGCGATCCTGTAATTTCCAGCTCCTGACGTTTGTTCCAGATAAACAAAAATACTTCTTGAACAACATCATTGGCTTCATCATGATTACCAATCATTTTGTAAGCATGATTTACTAAAAGTCTGGAGTACCTTTCAAAGATTTCTGTATAGGCCAATTGATCATCTTCCTTAAGGAGATTTAATAAGATATGATCAGCATATTTGCTATAAACAGACATTAATTAATAAAAAGTGAGGATCAAAAACGCAATATTAAACAATTTTAATGTTAAAAGCCAAAAGATTATTAAGTTAAAAAAAGCGCAAAGGATTTCGTAAACATTTTTGAAGAAAATTCAATATGATTAATCTTAATAATATTGAAAAGCAGCACTCTAGTCTCAAAAAGGCTATTTTGATATCCAAAAGTTCGATTTAATTCGAAAAAACAAAAAGCCTGTAAAAATAAATTCACAGGCTTCTCATATATTTTCTTCTTTGATTCTTAACTAAGACTTTCTCGATTTTTCTTCCTATTTCTCGCCCAATATAAAAGATACAAAATCCCTAAAACGAGAATCAGAATATCAAATTTCATAATCTGCGGAATACGCATAATTTGGTCGCTGTAATAACTTCCTCCTAAAAGCGCTCCGCAACCAATTCCAAGTTCCATCGAAATATACATCGTTGCAACCGCTTTTCCTCTATGATCAGGATTACTCAAATCAATAGTCCAAGCGCTAATTGCTGGAGATAAAATTCCTGTACCAATTCCGTAAATCGCAGCTCCGACCAACAACATCTGAATATCTCTTCCTTCACTTATTACAAAAAGTGCAGAAGCCGTTATGATTAATCCGGCCAGTATCACTTTTGGTCTCCCGTGTCGGTCTGAAACTTTTCCCGCTCCAAAACGAACTAAAACTGACGCCACTGTAAAAGCAGTAAAAAATATACCCTTATTGGTTGCTCCTACGTGCTCGCTCCAATCTGGAATTAAAGTCAAAATAAGTCCGAATGCAGTATACGAAAGGAACGTAATAATTCCTGCTGGAAACACATTTCTGTCTACGATATCTTTTTTTCCGATTATAAACATTGATCGATTCAGCTTTTCTTTTGTAGCAAGAGTTTCTTTCATATTTAAAACAATAATGATCGAGAAAAACGCTAAAAATGACGAGCAATAAAACATGACATTAATTCCGTACAAATTCACAATCATACTTCCTAATGCTGGCCCAAGCGCACCACCAATGCTGAAACACAATCCGTGCATTCCAAGCGCTTCTCCCCATCGGTGCTGCGGAATAATATCGGCTACATAAGCCGAAGTTGATGTAGGCTTAAAACCTGTTGAAAAACCATGAACCAAACGCAGCAATAAAAACCCTGAAACAGAACTCAAAATAGGATACAAAGATCCGCAAACCACACAAACCGAAGAACCGATTGCCATAACAGGAACTCGTCCCCATTTGTCGGTTAGCTTACCGCTAAAAGGTCTCGAAATTGCTGCTGTAAGTGTAAACAAGGAAATAATAAGTCCTTTATATTCTGCTCCTCCCAAACTGCTTAAATAGTTTGGAAGCTCAGGAATCATCATATTAAAACTTGATGAAAATAGTAAAGAACTCAAACAAAGTAAAATGAATTGTAAGGTATAAATTGATTTTTCGTTTTGTGACATTATTGATTTTTGATAACTAAAGGCTGATAAGAAATTATAATTTTTTAAAATAATTCCAGCTGATTACTTGGGTTTATAGGTTTCTTTTTAGGAGGTTTTGCATCTCCAAAAACGGTTCTTCCTCCGTATAAATGAGATTGTTCTCTTTCTCTCTGAACCAATGCATCGAAATTGGTATTTGGAGTAAAACTTTCTTCTGCTTTCCGCGAAATTTCAGATAGTTTTTGAATGGCACTCAATTTATCGCTATTGCCGATTTTCGCTCTCTGAATAGCCCTTTGAAGGGTATCTATAGTTTCATCATAAATTTTGACTGGAACAGGAAACGGATGACCGTCTTTTCCGCCATGTGCGAAAGAAAAACGAGCCGGATCATCAAATCGTGTTGGCGTTCCATAAATTATTTCGCTGACTAAGGCTAAAGATTGCAAAGCTCTTGGCCCCATTCCTTTCAGAAGCAGTAATTCTTCAAAATCTTCTGGTTTGTTTTCGTGAGTAGTCCAAAGCATTGCGCCCAGTCTTTTCATATTTACATCTTCCATTCTCACATCATGATGCGCGGGCATAGAAAGATGCTGCATTTCTTTTATAATTTTAACTGGCGATTCTTTTACCAATTCTAAAATTCCTTCACGAGATTTTGTAGCGGCGTTCGCAGTAAGGTTTAAAATAGAACCTTGATTTTCGCCATAAATAAAAGTATGCGGTTCGTTTATAAAAGACTTTAAATCTTGCGAATGCCAATGATATCTTCTGGCAGTTCGAGAATCTGGATTCATTCCTTGCTGAATAACAACCCATTGCCCTTTATTATCAACAATAAAATTATGCTGATACAATTGAAATCCGTCCTGAATGGCGGTGTTATCTACTTTTGCTGTAAGTCGGCTGTAGCTAGCAAGATTAACTCCGTCCAAACCTGTTTTTTCTCCAACAAATAAAAGTTCCTGCGGCGTTGCCATAGAATATTTTCCTTTGCCTCCGCAAATATAAATTCCGAGTTCTTTTGAATGTGGATTAACTGATTTCTTCAATGCTCCAAGTACCGAAGTCGTGATTCCAGAAGAATGCCAATCCATTCCCATAACAGCTCCAAAACTCTGAAACCAAAATGGATTGCTTAATTTACTGATAACTTCAGCAGTAGAAAATTCCATCGCGATGGTTTCAACAATAGCAAAACCAAGCTTTGACATTCGTTCAGCAAGCCACATTGGAACATGCCCATAATGTAAAGGAAGATCTGCCGTGCCTGAACGTTTCATTTTTGAAGAATTATAATCCTGCAAAAATACTTCTTTTAATTGTGAATTATAAATTGTGAATTGTTAATTCAAGTTTAAAAGTGCAGAGTACAAAGTACAGAGTAGCTCGTAACTCGCAATTCACAATTTATAATTTATAATTCATAATTTAGACAATCTCAATATCCTCTGCAGGTTCTTCGACAGGCGCTGCATTGTCGTCCAACCACGCAACAAATAATTTGTAACCTATTGAAAACACAATTGGCCCAACAAACAATCCGATGAAACCTGACATGATAAAACCTCCAATTACACCTAGAAAAATCACAAGCATTGGTACAAGCGCACCTTTTCCTAGTAAGAGCGGTTTCAAAACATTATCTGATAATCCGCTGATGATGAAATATATCGTCCAAAAAATAGCATAGCCAGAGTCTCCTGTTGAGAAAAGAAAAATAATAACTCCGATATTAATTATAATTGGTCCAATCTGTAAAATTGAAAATATCAGACAGATCAAAGTCAAAATTCCCGCATACGGAATATCTGCCCAAAACAATCCAATCGCCTGAATAATAGTCTGAATAACCGCAACGCCCAATATTCCTTTTACAACTTGATAAATGGTAGAAACCGAAATCGTCATAATTTCTTCAGCTTCATTCCCAGCAATTTTTTTAAGGAATTTCATAAAAAAAGCTTTTGAACTTGGCGATACTAATAGAATTCCCGCAATAATTATAGATAAAATAAACTGAAGAAATGCAGCACCAGAACTCAAAATACTCGCCATAATTTTAGAAGTCAATTCTTTTATCTGATCTTGGTATTTCACAACACCCTGTTCCAAATCTGTGGACATCGAAAGCAAAAACTCGTAAAGCGGTTTACCAATTATTGGCCATTCTTTTATAGAAGGTCCTGGCGGCGAAACTTTTAATGTTCCTGCTTCAAAACTATTTTTCAGTTCTAAGAAATTGCCTGTTGCTGCTTTCAAAAAATAAATTAAAGGCACTAACATTATAGCAATAATCAAAATAGTAATAATAACCGAAGCCAATCCTTTTCGACCTTTCAATATTTTTTGCAATGAATTAAATAAAGGATAAAATACCACCGACAGGATTACCGCCCAAAGAATTGGCATAAAAAAAGGCAACAGCAATTTAAGGCAAAATCCAACAATCAGGAAAATGAAAAATAACTGCAAAATAGTTTCAAAAAGTTCTTTTCTCTTATTCGAATTAGATGTGTTCATGGCTATGTTTTTTTTTAAATTGTGAGTTGTGAATTGTTAATGGTAACTTGTTAGCTATCAAAGCCTACGTTATACTTTTATGTCTTTCTTCTTTCTTCTAGCATCTTTCATTTCACTTCTTGCCAGCCCCAAAATTCGCATCCGAAACTAATCTTCCTATTAAGATGACGGGATACAAAACACCTGTCAAAACTTCAATCTGGACGAGCGAACGAGCCAAAGGATGCAAAGGCACTATTTCTCCATAACCTGTCGAAGTCATCGTGATATAACTGAAATAAAGGAAACTAGCTTGATCGCTATTACTTTCAAATTTTGATTCGGCTATTTGGAAAGAACCTTCAATATGATTATAAAGAAATAAATAAAGCGTCGACCAAAAGTGAACCAATAGCATGTAAACCACAATTGATCCGATGATGCGATACGTTGTTACAGGACCTGGCTCTAAAACTTTTACCAAAACCAAAGTGATCAAAAGAAGCATAATAGCAACCGAAAAAACAAGATCGGCAAATAGTATAATTACATTATGGTTTAAATAATTGATCCATTGAATGATAAGAAACAGAATCGGAATTATAGAAAGACTAATAGCTTGTTTTTTATGTTTGGACAATGCTACAATTCCCGCAAAGAGAAACAGCATCCAAAATATATTAACAGCCACCATAAAATGAGATTTACCTCCAAAAAACGGAATAGCAATAAAATGCATGATACACAGCAGTATCAGCATCCCGCTAAGTCCCTTTTCTCGAGTCCAAAAACGATATAAAAAACGATCTTTTTTTGCTAACATAATAAAATCAAATGATTAATTAACTTCTTTAGAGTCTTTCTTCTTGCCTCTTTCATCTTTCTACTCTAGACCCTTTAGTCTCAAATCGGTATCGGCTCAACTTCTACTCTTCCAATTGGTCTTCGCCAAAGTTTAAAAAGCAGAATAATAAAAATGGGTAGAAAACAAATTGCCGACATGACGAGATAAATATCTTTGTAAGCCAATAAAATAGAGGCTTGAGAAGTTTGGTTGGAAAGGCTTTTTTCTGCTTTTTTTTGTGCCTCAGCATCCGATAATCCCATGAATAAAAATTTCTTTTTTGAATTTTCCAGCTGACTTTCGGCTTGTTTGTTTATCGCACTCAATTGCTGACTCAAACCTGTTTTATGCTGTACATTCATATTCGAAATAAAAGTTCCCAAAACAGCTCCGCCCAATAAAGAAGCAAAAATTGCCTGAGCTATAATTCCGGTCATCATGCGCGAAGTGCTTAATTGCGGAGGAACTCCCTCTGAAATATAAAGTAGCGAAACAGGAAAAATAAACCCCATTCCTAATCCTTTAAAAATTAAAGGCAGATAAAAATCGGATGCATCGATTCCAGGGTAGAATCTGAAAAAGAGCGTAATATGATAAATTCCGTAACAGGCAAAACCAATCACCCAAATCGTTGCCAGATAAATTCGTTTGTATAAAAGATAAGTTGAAAGCGGAATCGAGATACACAATCCGATCAATAATGAAAGATGCGTTACTGCTCCAAGAACAGGATCAAATCCGAGAACATTGGTCATATAACCTGTCACTACACTTCCTGTTCCGTTCATTATTCCAATATAAAACATCAAAAATGCACCTGCTACAACATTCTTAAATTTATAAACATCAGGATTAATTAAAGGTTCTTCTGTAAAACGAACATGAAGCATGTAAATTCCTACCGTAATAAATAAAAATGCGAAAGCAAGAGTTATTTTAGGATCGGTGAACCAATTTCTCGTTTGCCCTTCGGCACATAAAAACAGAATAATCATAAAAAATAAAATCATGATAATCCATCCTCTCCAATCAAATTGGAATTTGGATTTTAGGGGCGCAACATCGGCTCTGTAAAAATACCAAGCCAGAATAATGCAGATTAAAAAATTGACATTCAAGAAATAAACTCCAAACGTCCAGTTATGAAAACTCACAAAATGTGCTCCTAAATATTGATACAAATGCTGACTTCCTTTTTGTATAAATTGAAAAATGCCATACATCAAAGCCATATTTAACGCCGGATTGTATTTTAATAAAATAGGAACCATCGAAGCAAATATTCCGATGATGGAAACTATTGCTAAAAGTGAACGACATAAAACAAACCACGCAATTGTTGGCGCAAACAATGAAGCGGTATTAAATAAAAGCGATAAAAACGAAACTGATAAAATCATAGTTCGAACTTTGATTTGTTTTCCTAATTTTAATCCTAAAGGCAAAAAAGCGAGCATGGCAAAAATGGGAATGTAAACCGCATAACTAAAAGCAGTTGTAGAAGGTCCAAAATGTCCTAATATCTGCGAATTATCATAAGTCGTAACATTCAATCCGTTAAAAAAAGGAATCGTCAGAATGTATAATCCTGTCAATGTAAAAAGACTCCTTTTTTTTCCTGCAAACATCTTTTACTTTTTTACTTCAACCGTTACATTCATTCCTGGTCTTATTTCCTGAAGCTCTTTAGACGGAGTTTCAAATTCAATTTTAACTGGAATTCGTTGTGTGATTTTTACAAAATTTCCAGTTGAATTATCTGGCTCTACCATCGAAAACTTGGCTCCTGTTGCTGGCGAAAACCCCGCTATTTTTCCTTTAAATTCTTTTCCGTCTAAGGCATCAATCGTAATGGTAACTTCTTGACCTTGTTTTATTTTTTCGATTTGAGTTTCTTTAAAATTAGCCGAAATCCATAATTTCTCCGTCAGAACCATTGTGGCAATAGTTTGGTTGGCATTGATTAATTCACCAATAGACAAATTTCGTTCTCCAATAAAACCATCGGCAGGCGCCATAATTGCTGTATAAGACAGTTGCAATTTTGCCGCATCCAAATCTGCTTTTTTTCTCGCAACTGTGGCTGTGGCCGCTTCTAGATTAATCGAACTCTGTTTGGTAATCGAACTGCTTGCTTCTAAACCCTTTCTTCCCGCCTTAACATAAGCTTCTTCCGATTTTAATTTGGAAATAACCTGATCGTACTGATTTCGTGTTACCGCCGAATCTGCAAACATATTCTTGAAACGCTGATAATCTTTTTGAGCCTTTTCTAAACTTGCCAAATCTCCAGCTAGTTTCTCTTTTCCCGAAGCTTGATTAGAAACTGAAGTCGTTATATTTTGCTGTAGCGAATGCAAATTTCCTTCGGCTATAGCCAAATCTGCTTCTGCTTGTTTGACTTTTATGATATATTCTTCATCGTCTAAAACAACCAACGTATCTCCTTTTTTCACTTGCTGATTCGATTCAAATTTTATTTCTTTTATCTGTCCAGTTGCGCGCGCTGCAACGTTGTTTATGTAAGCTTCGACTTGAGCATTATTTGTAGTTTCATAAGAACTGAAATCAAAGAATAAACTTAAAATCCACAATCCTCCTGCGATTAAAAAAACAAAAGACAGAATGGTGAGAACTCTGTTTCTCCTTTTTTCACTTTTCTGAATTACTACATTTTGTGTATCTACTTCGCTCATAACAAGATAAATTAAAGTTTGCCCATCGCATATTGAAGTGAGTAATATTGAATAATCAAATCTAAATTGGCATTTACGAGTGAAATTCTAGAATTATTTAGCTGTAATTCGGCATCGACAATTTCGCTGATTAAAGCAAAATCGTTGTCATAACGGCTTTTTACAATTTTATAATTGCTCATTGATAATTCTACATCTTTCTTGTAGGTTTTGATGTTTTCCTTGCTTTCCGCATATCTGACGAAGGCATTTTTAACTTCTGTAGAAATCTGATCTTTAGTAACTTCTAAGGCAATATTACTTTTATCAATTTCTAATTTGTCTCCGCTTATGCGATGTTTCAGATTATAGAAACTAGAAATATCCCAGTTTAAAGAAAGTCCGGCCGCCCAATAATTCAGTACATTCACATAATTTGGCCATTGCGCTGGATATTCTGTATTGAGGATAAGATTTGCATTCAAGTTCGGTTTGAATCCGCTTTTAGTTAAACTCAATGAAGATTCTGATAATTTGATTTTTACAGCTGCGCGTTTGATCTCTTCTCTGTTCTGAAAAGCTTCTTCTAAACTTTGCTGCAGATTCATGTTTTCTGTCGGGATCATACTTTCTGCGACTTCAGGCTTCAGAATAGTATTCGTCGGAAAACCGATTAAGATATCTAGATAATTACTGATCAATTCAATCGTATTGGTACTTCTAAAAACCGAAACTTTAAAATTAGATTGCTGTAATTCGGTTCTTAAAAGATCGCTCGTCAAATTCTGACCATTCTTTACACGAGATTTTAATTGATTGATTCGAATATCGGTATTAATGATATTTTGTTTCGTTACCTCAATCTGACGATATAGTTTTTCGAGCGTGAAATATTGTTCCGTAATTGCATTTTTAACATCAGCTTCTGTCATTTTCACAGCAGATTGCTGCATTTCAGTAATTAATTCCTGCTGATTAATTCTGGTATTTATGGCGTTTCCAGCGTAAATAGGCAATGACGAAATAATATTGGCAAACGCTTGATGATTGTAATAATTGACGGTAATTTGGTTTTCATAAAATCCTTCATACAGTTTTGGATCTCCGATATAATTGTAACCACCGTTTAAACCGATCCTTGGCATTTTGGCAATTTTAGCCTGGCCGACATTTTCATTCGCAATTGCCAAATCAGCATTTGCCAGTTTTAGTTGCCGGTTATTTTTAATTCCTAATAAAATTGCTTCGTCGAGCCTTATTTTTTTTGCAGATGCAAGACTGACCGTATCTTGCTGTGCAAAACTTAAGTTACAGCTGCAGCACAATAAAACTAGAGTCAAATGTTTTAAATTTAAAACTCTAAATTGCCAATAACTCATTCGATTATATTGATTTAGTTTTGCTTTTTTTTTGGGAATTTGTAATCAATATTATTTAGCAAACTTTCTGTAGAGGCTTTGAAATTCTTTTTAAGGCAGTTATTTTCGAATTAAATTTAAAACTTTAATAATCAAAACTTTAAATATAAATAATCAAAATGGTTTCATATTATAAAATGAAACCATTTTGAGGTATTTTTAAGCCTATACTAAAACAAAAAAATCGCATCAATCAATTTCTGATCGATACGATTTACAAATAAATCAACATGTAATTATCGGCGTATAATTTTTATTTTTCCGTTTTAATGGCATCTAGCAAAACAGCCAATTGAATGCATGGCGAATTTGATCGATTGCTCCAAGCATGATTGGTTCCGCGTTGAATAACAATATCTCCAGCTTTCAGCAAGGTTTCTTCTTCATCAACAATCAAGTAAATTTCGCCTGAAATTATTATGATATAATCTAAAGTATCCGTCTGATGCATTAAAGGATGCGGTTCTCCTTCTTTGGCTATCACACCCAAATCTTTATCAGGCGGAATCTGGACATAACGAAAATAACTTCCATTTTTTGGCGTGTTCGGAAAAGCAGTATTCTCAATAACTTTTTCTTCAAATTTTGCGGGTGTCGAATCTGTAGACCAGATATCTGAAATGATTAGTCCCGGAAAATGTTCTGAGACATTTGTAACAATTTCATCTTGTTCTATAATTGATTTTCCGTTTCGTAAACCTGTTACGATTCTTCTTGGTATTGTTTTCATTATTTATTGATATTCATTATTAATTTTCTGCCGCTTGTTTTATTTTCTTTTAGAATTGAAAGCGCTTTCTCAACAGTTTCTTTGTTCAATTCTCCAACTATAGAAATATTGGGCGGACTAATTATTTCATTTTCTAGTAAATGGCTTAATTCAGTTAATCCGTTTTTATAGTAATCGTATTGTTTTTCAATTCCGTACGCATAATTTGAAATATTATAAATTGAAGCTCCTCTTGAAAAAAGAATTCCGCGTGATTCTGGAGTCGAAAAATTGGTGACATCAATATAAATTCCGTTTATTTTTAGGAGTTTTGCGGCAATTTCAGCGACATTATTTCCAACTAAATCTACAGCAATATCAAATTTTTTATTTTCGTTTAAAGAAAGAGCCGTTTCGTAAATATCTTCTTTTTTATAATTGATGATTTGTTTTGCTTTCACTCCAAGATCAACCAAAGAAACGATACTTTCTTCATTTCCTGCGGTAACTACAAAATTGGAAAAACCTTTCGCGATAAGCAGTTTAATAAAAATATTACCTACCCCTCCAGCTGCTCCTGTAATCAATATCGAATCAGTCAAAGAAGCATCCATTCGTTTAAAAGCCTGCAAAGCGGTAAGTCCTACTGATGGAATTCCTGCCGCTTGTTCAAAAGAAATATTCTGAGTTTTTTTGACTACAATTCCTTCTGGAACACAAATATATTCTGCATATGTTCCGTTTGAACCCATACTTCCTGATCCGCAAAACACAGCATCGCCAATTTTAAACTCAGTTACTTCACTTCCAATTGCCGTAATTATCCCCGAAAATTCACGTCCTAGAATTGGCGAATGAATCAACTTTCTTTCTGAGCCGTTTTCGGTCATTTGATAATCAATCGGATTAAAACCTGAAGCCATAATTTTCACCTGAATCTGATTTGATTCAGGTTGAGGAATTTCAACTGTTTCCAGCCTAAATTCACGGTTTTCCTGTAATACTATTGCTTTCATTTTTATCAATTTAGTTTACAAAAGTATCGCCGTAATATTTTATTTTTGTTATGGGTTAACCCGAGGTAACCGGTTACCAAAGAGAAACTAGTATGGCAAAAATTAATGATAACGGAGTCCTTCGCGAAGCCAATTGTTCTGAAGAACTTATGGCAATGCGGGACAGTCTTGATGTTTTAGGTGGAAAATGGAAATTAATGATTCTAAGGTTTTTAACTAATAGAACTCATCAAGTCATTCATTTTAAAAAAATGCAACGTGAAATTGATGGAATTTCTGCTAAAATGCTAAGCAAAGAACTTAAAGAACTCGAAACCAATTTACTCATTTCTAGAACCGAGCAAAATACCAAACCGGCTACTGTAATTTATGCAATTACCGAATATGGCAAATCCGTACTTCCTGTTACAGAAACCTTAGTTAATTGGGGATTGGCACACCGAGAAAAAATCATCGAATCGATTAAATAATCTTTTCAAGATACCTAACAGGTTTTAAAAACCTGTTAGGATTACTATTAACTAACTTAACTCAAACTAACTTAAACCATTCTTTTACATCTTTTTCGATGTTATCTTTAATCTTCGGATTTTCAAATTCATTGGAAACCGAATTATATTCATAATCTTTCTTCCATTTTTTATAATTTAGAGCTACTTTTTCAATTGCGTCGCAGATGTAAAAAAGTTCTTCATTACTCATAATTGGATGCAATGACAAACGAACCCAACCTGGTTTATTGGTCTGATTTCGCTGCAATAATTCATTTGTAATTTCAGCAGATTTCTTTTCATTTATATTAAAAAGATAATGCGCATACGTACTTGCACACGACCAGCCACCGCGAACCTGAACTCCGAAACGGTCATTTAAAAGTCTAACAATCAAATTGTAGTGAATGTCTTCGATCACAAAAGAAACGCAGCCAATTCTTTCTGTTGTTAAATCTCCTAAAATAGATAATCCTTCTATTTTCTGAAGTCTTGAAAAACAAAGATCAAGCAGTTCCTTTTCTCTTTCTTTGATATTCTCCAACCCCATTTGCTCTTTTAATTCTAAAGCCAAAGCAGTTCTAATCACTTGCAGAAAACCTGGAGTTCCGCCATCTTCTCGCACTTCTATCACATCGCTATAACAATATTTCCCTAACGGATTGGTCCATTTTACGTTTCCACCGCCTGGATTATCAGGAAAATCAGATTGGTATAGTTTTTCATCAAAAACCAAAATTCCGCAAGTTCCAGGTCCGCCCAAAAATTTATGAGGCGAAAAGAAAATAGCATCTAATTGTTCTTCTGGATCTTTTGGATGCATATCGATTTTGACATACGGAGCCGAAGCTGCAAAATCTACAAAACAAAGTCCGCCGTTTTGATGCATGATTTTAGCCAATTCGTGATAAGGCGTGATAATTCCTGTAACATTCGAACAAGCTGTAAACGAACCAATTTTTAAACTTCTGTCAGCATATTTTTTGATTTCTTCTGAAAGCACTTTTGGATCGACTAAATTATTTTCATCTGGAGGAAGAATTACAACATCTGCATTAATTTCGTACCACGGAACTTGGTTCGAATGATGCTCCATGTGCGTAATAAAAACAACTGGTTTATCTATTTCAGATTCGTAATTTTTTCTCACTCCAATAATACGTTGCAGTTTAGATAAAGCCGCCGTCATTCCGCTTCCAGTTGTTACCAAAACATCCGACTCAAAGGCGTTGACCGATTTCTTTATAATTTCTCTCGCATGCTGATAAGCATAAGTAGACGTTTTTCCTGTCTGACTTGAAAATGAATGTGTATTGGCTATCATTGGACCAATTTTATTGAGCATTATATCTTCAATAGGGCGGTATAATCTTCCGCTGGCAACCCAGTCTGCATAAACTAGATTTTGTTCTCCATAAACCGATTCGAAAATATGATCAATTCCTACTGTATTTTCTCTAAACTTAGAGAAGTAACACTCAGATTCTGTTGGTTTTGTTGTTGGCTCAATAGCATTCATATCCTTATCATTTTAAATTAACTAAATTGTATTTTTTAAGTAAGCTCTACCGCAATGTTGTCATTCCGAGGAACGAGGAATCTTCGTCCTATATTCCGCAAAGATTTGTTACATTCTTTGAGGAGTTTCTTGTGGAGATCCTTCCTTCGTCAGGATGACAAGATTGTGTATTTATTCTTTATTAAATTTTATTCTCCAAAAGAGATTTTAAAGTCGATTGTAATTCCTCACCATGAAGGTTTTTGGCAACTATTATTCCTTTAGAATCCACTAAATAATTTCCTGGAATTGCTCTCACTCCGTATAATTTTGCAACGGCGCTGTTCCAGAAAAGCAAATCAGAAACGTGTGTCCAGGTTAGATTATCATCTTGAATTCCTTTAACCCAATTTTCTTTCTTTTTATCTAAAGAAATTGCTACGATGTTGAATCCTTTATCGTGAAATTCTTTGTAGGCAGCAACGATATTCGGATTCTCTTTTCGGCATGGACCGCACCAAGATGCCCAAAAATCGACTAAAGTGTAGCCTTTTAAATTTTCATAAAGGCGAACTGGTTTTCCATCTGGATCTTTAGCGGTAAAATCAGGGGCTTTTTTACCAACTGCCAATCCGTCTAAAACGGTAACCAGTTCTTTTAGTTCTTTCACGTAAGTGATATTTTGAAGACTTTTATCTAATAAAGCAATATTTTGAGTGATTTGTTCTGGCGATAACCTGTACGACCAATTTCTGTAAAGCACGTAAGCCGAAACAATCGATTTTGGATGTTCTGTTATGAATTTGCTGATTTCAACGTCTTTCGTCTTTTTATAAGTTTCGAATAAATCTTGAGAAGCCGAACCTTCAACCACAGAACCCGTGTAATATTTCTTCGGACTCAATTTTACCGTAATCGGGTCTTTTTCAAGAAAAATATACAAAGGCGAACTTTCTGTATTTACGCTTAAACCGTATAACTCTGGCGTTTTTACTTTTGTTTTAAAACTAAAATTTCCGTCTTTTACTTTAGCCGAGTCAATCGTGGTAAACATTTTATTGTGAAACTTCTGCAAGTAAACGTATTGCGCCACGGTGTCGACAACAGTTCCTTTTAACTGTAAATTATTTTCCTGAGCTTGAGTTTGAAAAGCTCCAAGAAGCAAAGCAAAACCTAATAGTATTTTTTTCATTTTATTTTTAGTTTTTTAAGATTAGACAAAAGAATTCCAGGCCAATGCCAAAAGCCATTCGCGTTATTTTTATTTTATAAAGGGAATCAGGAAAAGACTACTGTTTTCTCATTCAGAAAAAGGCAAAGCTATTTTCTTCAAAAATGGAATTCAAGAGTTCATAACCGCTGTACAAAATTGATTCTGCTTTCATAATAAAGATTTTAATATGGATGATCTTAAACAGATTTACGGAGAAATCTTTCTTATCTGCCCGCACACAGCGGAAGGATTTAGCACCTTATTCGGCAACAGGTTGCTAAGACTTCAATGGGCCTATTCCCTCAGTCTTTCTGGATAAGTATCATTATTTAAATTTTCTGTGATACAAATATATATTAATTCTACCGAATTAGTATAATTTAAATTATATTTTTTTTAAAATTTTTATTTAGAAATGCTTTTAAACCATCACAAAACAATAAAAATCAACAAATTAAAACAAATTATTATTTTGAATTCATCTTTTTTTTATAAAAACAATTCATACGTTTTACCGAAATGTAATCTTTATTCTCAAAGAAAAACATGCAGATATTTGTTCTTTTCAAGATTTGGAAGCGTCTCTTTTAATCCGTTTTCTAGATTTGACGTAATTAATCCCAACGCTTGTTTGAGATCTTTAAAAGTATTTGGTTTCACAAAATAACAGACCGCTCCAAGATTGGCCGCAGTGTCCATGTCATTTTTATGTGAAGAGGTAGAAATCATAATTACAGGAATATCTTTATAACGTTCCTCTTGTTTTAATTGCTTTAGACATTCCCAGCCATTCATAATTGGCATATTTAAATCCAGAAAAACAACCTTTGGAGTTTTCTCTTGATCTTTCAGCATATTTAATACTCCACTACCGTTTTCCGAACAATGGCAAACAATACTTTCATCAATTTCCGCCAGCGCTTCGCAAAACATTTCTGCATCATCTGTATCATCATCAGCTAATAAAATCATCTTTCCTTCCATAATTAAATGTCTTTTACTGTTTGTTCAAATGGCAGTGTTATAATAAAAATTGCGCCTTTATCGGCAATTCCGCTTGCGGTAATACTTCCGCCGTGGCGTTCGGCTATTTTTTTACAAAGTGACAAACCTAAACCTGTTCCTTCGTAGCGATCTTTAGAATTTAGGCGAGTAAACGTTTCAAAAATACGTCTTGTTTGATCAAGATCAAAACCAATTCCGTTATCTTCTACCGTAATTATGGCTACTTTACTTCCGTCTTCAATTTGTTCTGTAGCAGTAATGTTAATTTCTGGCGGAACGTTTTCTTGAGCAAATTTTATAGAATTATTAATCAGGTTATAAAACAGCTGATATAATAATACCGAAGCGCCTTCTATAATTGGAAGTTCTTCAAAATAAATCTTGCCATTTGCTTGTTGAAGTGCAATTTCAAGATCGGTTTCTATATTTTTAATGACTTCATTTAAATCGACAATTGTTGCTTTTTGCGAATCGGCATTCATTTTAGAATACGCCAACACTCCATCAATCATATTAAACATACGATCTGCCGCAACATGAATTCTTTCAATATATCTTGATGAAGATTCATCAAACTGTCCTTCCATGTGATCTTCCAGACGGCTCAAAAAGGTTTTTATTTTTCGAACAGGTTCTTTCAAATCATGCGAAGCAACATGGGCAAACTGCTGTAAATCATCATTGGATCTTTGCAGTTCTTTAGTACGATCTGCTACCAGAATTTCTAGTTTTTCAGTAATCGATTTTTGTTCGTGAATATCGGTACAAGTTCCAAACCAATTGGTAATTACACCTTCTTTATCTCTAATAGGAAGCGCTTTACTCAAAAACCAGCGGTATTCTCCTGTGCTAGCATTCTTTAAACGAAATTCAAGCTGATAAGGAACTCCTGCATTAACACTTTCGTACCAAGTTTTTGATACTAAATAAACATCATCTTTATGCAGTTTTGAAATCCAGCTTGGATCTCCGAATTCATGTTCTTCAAAGCCCGTATATTCGTACCAACGGCTATTATAGTAATCAACAAAACCTTCTGAATTGGCTGTCCAAATAATTTGAGGAACCAAATCTGCGAGTTGTCTAAATCTTTCTTCGCTTTCTGCGATAACATTTTGAAGTTGTTTTTGCGAAGTAATATCACTCGACGCACCAAACCATTCAATAATCTTTTCATGCTCATCTAGTATCGGCACCACTCTTGAGAAAATCCATTTAACAGAATCATCCTCATTAATGGCTTTGTGTTCCATTTCAAAAATGGATTTTTCAACTATCGATTTAGAAATAAGATGAACCGCCATCTGCAAATCGCTAGTATGAATAAATTTGTCCAGCCAATTAATACCACGTTCTCTTTGATTAGTCAAACGTCCGTCTCCTTCTAGATTTTGCATAATCATCCAATCGGCATCCATGCGATAAACCAAATCTGAAGAGGCGTTGACTAAAGCTCGAAAACGGCTTTCGCTTTCTTCCATTTTTTGGCGTGCGACAACTTGTTGCGTAACCTCAACGGCTACCTGGATCATTCCGGTTATTTCTCCGTCTTCAATCAACGGGCGATAAGCCAAATTATAATAGTAGTCTTTTAATTCTCCTGTACGATTGTGAGGCACGAGAACTTCACTTTGATCAAAAGGAATTCCTTCATTGTAAACCTTCAAAACCTGTTCCCAAACATATTGTCCTTCGAGTTCAGGCAAAACATCAATCAGTCGCATTCCCACAATTTCTTCACCGCGACCTATCATTTGAAGCATATGTTTGTTAATCTGTTCAATAACAAGATCGTCCCCTTTAAGCACTAAAGTTGGAGCTGGTGTCTGGTGAATCATTTTTCGAAAACGATTCTCACTTTGCTGCAATTTTTCTTCTGCTTGTTTGCTTTCCGTTATATCTCGCGTTGTTCCCGCAACAAGTTCTACTTCTCCCTTTTCATTAAAAACGGGAACTAAAATGTAATCGTAGATTCTTCTCCCTAATTCAGCATGAGGGAAAGAAACGGTTCCTCTAATCGATCTTTTTTCGGCAGCTACGGTATCTATTTCTCTTTCGTGCATTTCGGCATGCCAATCTTCATAACCATTTTCTCTTAATCCGCGTCCGATTGAGTCTTCTGCCGATTTGCCCCACATATTCAATAAAGCCTTGTTGGCGTACGTAAATTTGTAATCAAGATTAAATACGTAAACCAGATCGGGAGTTCCGTTTATTATAGAATTGTATAGTCTTTTTTGTTTTTCTGCATCAAGCAATGCATTGTTAAGAGCTGTTTCGGCATGTTTTTTTTCGGTGATATCTTCCATTGTCACCACCAAAACATCGTCTTGTTTTACGGCAGTAAATCTGAAGCATTTTTTTTGAGCTTCTTCTCCATACCATTGCTCAAAATTGGCTGTAATTCCAGTTTCTGATGCTTCTATAAGCTGTTCTAGAATATTCGTCCCTTTAATTTTAGAAAAAACTTTGGTGAATCGTTTGCCCTTGTAATCTTTATCATCGATCCAATTAATAATACGATCATTAAACAACAATATTGAAAAATCTTGAGCTTTGTCTTTATTATCGTACAAAGACTTTAAAACTGCAATTCCATTTGGTGCAGAATTAAAAACGGTCTGAAAAAGATCTAAATTATTTATTAGCTCCATTATCGTACTAAATAAAGGGATTTTCTAAAGTTTTTCAATAGCAAAAAAGGAATTTAAACGGTTAATTTCTTTCTCAAATATAGAGAAAAACGTTTTTATTTTTAACATTCGTTGAATTCTTTTATCGCATTCTAAAATCAAAAAAGCCGAATCATAAAGATTCAGCTTTTTCATATTTTTTTGCCGAATAATTATTTCGTAATCGTATCAGCTTTAACTGTTGCAGTTGTATCCATATTAATTGTATCTACTTCTGGCCCAACTGTATCAAAAGTTTTTTCAATAGAATCATTTTCAGATGAATCTATTGTAGTGCTTTCATTCTTTTTACAAGAAAATGCTAATCCTGTTAGAAGAATTAAGAAAGCAAGTTTCATTTTTATTTGCCTTTTCATAATCATATGTTTTTTAAATAAATATTTCCTTGTATTATTTTATAAAAATAGTCTTTTAAACAAATGTAATTTTTACACAATTTCAACTACTTTTTATATAATGCTATTTCTTTTTTCGTTTAATACTATCTTTTTTAGCTTTTATACTATCTTTTTGTACACCTGTCGCAGGCGTATAAAGAGCGCCGTCTTCCGGACTTTCACTTGGTCCGCTTCCTGTTCCAACTGTACTTTCTGATCCATTTTTTTGAGTGGAATTAATACCCGTTTCCATATTGTTTTCGGTTTTTACACTGTCTATTGTATTCTCTCCGCTATCAAGAGGCGATATTACAGTTTCTATTTCATCGCTGTAACCGTCATTTTTTTTACATGAACTTAATACTCCAATCAGACCTATTAGAATCATTATTTTTATTCTCAAAACTGTTTTCATAATTATTTACTTTTCAATTTATGCTAAGTAACTATTATTAAAACGGTTAGGCTTATACTATTTCTTTTCATTCTTACATAAAACCACACTGGAAATCCTATAAAATTTTTGAATTAAAGCTGTAAACCTTCTCTAGGTTTTAGTTAGTAGCTTTGAAATGAACATTTTACACATCTTTATAAAAGATAAAAAATGGAAAATTCAAATCTAAATAATAAAAAACATAGAATATGGAAATCTTGTCAAACTACTTCAGTGATACTATCTGCCAAAAGCGAATTGTAATTACAGGCGGCACAACAGGAATTGGTAAAGCTATTGCAGATTTGCTAGTTTCTTTAGGAGGTCGAGTGCTTATTTTTGGAAGAGACGAAAGTGATTTTTATAATGCTATGGATGATATTAAAACAAAATCATCTAAAGGAGAAATCTTTGGAGAAACAGCAGACATCACTAAAAAAGAAGACATTACCCGAATTTGGGAAAGAGTCGACAAAGTTCTAGGCGGAATAGATATTTTGATTAACAACGCCGCTTTGCCTGCTGGAGGAATTATTGAAGGCGAATATGATGATTGGAAATACATTTTGGAAACTAATATTTTAGGATATATCGCTTTCGCGAAAGAAGCGGTCAACAGAATGAAAGAACAGCAATCTGGACATATTGTAAACATTGGTTCTATGAGTGCCGAAGTAAAGGAAAAAACCGGTGCTATTTATGTCGCAACAAAAACCGCCATAAGAGGTTTTAGCACTGCACTTCGTAAAGAAATTAATCCGTTGGGAATTAAAGTTTCACACGTTGAGCCTGGCGCGGTCACAAGCGATATGCAGCCAGAACCAAAAGAAGTTCAAAAAGAAAAAATAAATGAAATGGAAATGCTCGAAGCAAAAGATATTGCCATGAGCGTTTTATTCTGCCTATGTCAACCCAAACGTTGCGATATTGTGAGCATGCAGGTTAGACCTCATCTTCAAATCATTTAAAAAATACCCCACACTTTTTCATTTTTTTAATTTGAAAACACCTGTACAATTTCTGTACAGGTGTTTTTTTTATCCTTCTTTGGAAAATAAAAAAGAGCGATAAATTACCGCTCTTTTCTTCGTTATTAATCTATTTTAGTTGCATCATTTTCAGCAATATCATTCCGAGAATTACTTTTATGCCTAAGTTCTTCGTAATCGGCATCATCTCCCCAATCTCCAGTATTTGGCTTTTGAACAGGATTGTTTCTGTCACTTAGATGCTCATCCCTATTTTCATCATTTGGAAAATACATATGATAACCCAAAATAGGATCCCAATTTGATTCTTGCGTACGATCAATCCCATCTTGAAATAAATCGTTTTGTTGATTTCTTGTATCCATTTTCTAACTTTTTTATACCATCAGAAACAGTTGAAACTGAAAGTATGATTATTACTTTGTTTTCATAGATTGGTAAAATTCAATAAATTAAGTTAATGGGCTGTTACAATATTTCTGAGAAATTTTATATCATTCTATTTAACAGCTTACTAAAATTAAAAAAATGTTTCCAAAATGGATTAAGAAAATATTAAAAAATATTACGTTTCGAATTTTAAAATCAAATACCTGTAAACATCATGTTTACAGACTTATTTAGTTCCAATTGTCTAACAATTCTACTGCAAGTTTTGAAACAACTTGTTCATCGCTATTTAAGAATGATTTAATCTCATTTTGTGCTTTTTCTCCTTTAATCATTGCTAATGCCTGCAGGTATGTTCTTGAATTTAGATCGCTTTCTTTTCTATTTTCTTCGCAAACTTGAATTAATAAATCAACAGATTCAACATCTTTCAATCTTCCTAATCCTAATGCGGCATCATATCTAACGGCAAAATCTGATTGCTTATTTTTTAAAATTTTTCTAAAAAGTTCTTTATGTCTTTCTAAAGGAAAATTAGCTAAATATTCTATTGATCCTCTCTCCCACTCGGAATCTTTGCTATTATTTTTATACATTTTCTCAAATGTAATTTGCTGATCATTAATATTATTTTCAACAAATAAATCTACCAAAGCTACTGTTCTGTATTTTTCATCATTTATTAAAATTGGCAAAAGATCAATTAATTTTTGACTTTTATTTCCTTTTAATGCATCTGCGCTCCAATATCTTATCGTTGCGTTTTTGTATTTTAAAAAGTCTAATAAAATAGTTGTACTTTCTACATCATTTCTACTTCGTAACGCTCTAACTAATTCTTCGATTATTTTTTCGTTTTTGCACTCTTTTAAAGTATTTTGGATATCGGGCAATAATTCTTCAGAATAAAGAATTTTATTTAGCGGAACTGAAAAGTAATAATCATTTGAAACCTTTTTAGATCTCAGTAATTCTAACCAATATTTTACATTTTCAATTTTTTTCGATTCAAGATAACAACTTAATAAATCATTAGAAACAGTTTCTTTTCGATTTATTAATGATTTTAAATACTCATTGTCAGTACTTGTCGGACTATTTGCTAAAGCTTGTAAAGTAATTTTTCTTGTTTTATCATTATCTAAAAAAGGCTTAACGGTCTCAAGCAAATTTCCTATTTGAAGTTCTTTTACCGTATAAATTGCATATCCTTTACTATTTATATCCCAATTTTTAACAGCATCTAAAACAATTTTCTCCGTTTCAGGATTATTTCCAGTTTTTGATAAGATCTGAATCGCTAAAATTCTAGCTTTTATGTTATCACTATTATATCTTTGATAAGCTGTTTCTTGTAAACTCTTTTTATCTAGTTTAAAAAATAAAGGTAGCATATGAGCATCTCCAAAATTTTCATTTTCTATTAAAAAATCAAACAATTCAGTAGTATGCTTTGTTTTTAAATGCAGAAGCGCCATTCCGCACCAAATCAAATTCCCTTTATCTTTTTCAATTTTTAGTTTATTTAATAATTGTTCTTCTCTTGTTAGATCATTGGAAGCGCCAATTATTAAATAGGAGAATAAACGTTGAAAAGAGTTTTCTGAATTCAACATTTTATCAATATAGTCAATATATAAATCGTCTTTTTTGAAATCGCTTAAAGGAAAAATCGACAAAGTTTCGCCCTTTAAACTAGAACTTAATTGTGTAATGCCGCTTTGAGGAGTTAAAAGATTTGAATATTTTGAAAATAAATCATTTAGTTGGTCTTCATTAAATGTCTCGTTCAAAGACAATTTAAAATCAGCTTTAAAGTTTGCTGCATACTGACATTGAGCCTTTGTAAAAAAAGTTAACAGAATAATTGTAATGATTAATTTTATTTTCATTTCTATTTTTTTATCATTTCGAATAAGATAGTTTTCATCTCTTTTACAAGCCTACAGACCATTTTTTATTTAATATCTTCTAACGAATATAAGAATATTTATACAACATTTTTCCAACTTAATTAGAAGGACATTTAATCTTATTGTATTTTTTAAATTTCAAAAAATCTAAGAATAATAATTACCTTTAGATTCCTCTAAAGACCAATTATGACTGAGATTTTCAAAATGTTTAAAATCACAACTGCCGAATCTGAAAAAATTATGCAATCGGTAAACGAACCTCATGCGCATGATTTTGAAGAACTTATTATTGGGAATAAAGGTCAGTTGGAACATTTTATAGATTTTCAATCCAAATTGATAGACGCGCCTTTTATCAGTTTTGTGACTCAGGGAAAAATTCATCGCGCCAAACCTCTCATAAAAAATGGCGATTGCGATATGTGGGTTTTAAGATTTAAAAGTGAATTTATAGCCGAAACTACTTTTAGTCTTTACGCTTCTTTTCATGACAAGGCAAATATCAGTCTGCAAAGCAATCAATGTTTTGAAAAATTAGATACAATCTGTAAAATTATTTTTGATGAATATGAACAAGAAGCTCCAGATCTTGCGGTTATCAAACAATTATTAAGCGCTCTTTTTACGATTATAGAATCGGAAAGACGTAAATTGAATTTAGATAATGATGAATCTAAAAAAATCCAAAGTTCTACTTTTAAAAACTTTTTGAGATTATTGGAAGAACATTATAAAGAATCTAAAGATGTAAATTTCTATGCAGAAAAACTTTTTATGACTTCTCGAAATCTAAATAATATCTGCCAAAGTATTTTACAGCAAAGTGTTTCGGAAATTATTGAAACCCGAAAATTAACCGAAGCCAAAAACTTATTAATGACCTCAGATAAAAACATTGCTGAAATAGGTTACGAACTCGGATTTAATGAAAAAACCTATTTCACACATGCTTTCAAACGAAAAGCAGGAATGACTCCAACCGAGTTTAGAGAAGAAATGAAAAAGCTTCTTTCTTAAAAACACAACCTTTCTTCCGAAAATCGTTACCCCTTTCGTTATATTTAATTGCAATTTTGTATCTCAAATAAAAGATACTTTTTAAGCAATTAATCATAAAAAATGAATCGTAAAGATTTTCTAAAAACCATGGCAATTTTACCTATCGGAGCTGCAGCAATGAAACTCAGCTCACTTAAAACCGCTGTAGACACTTTTGGACCTACAGAACGAATGCCAGTTCTTTTTCTAGGACACGGAAATCCGATGAATGCATTGGCAGATAATAATTTTACGCAAGGTTTTCAGCAAGTGGCAAAAACACTTCCAAAACCAAGAGCGATACTTTGTATTTCGGCACACTGGGAAACCAAAGGAACTTTTGTAACGGCAATGCAAAAACCACCAACAATTCATGATTTTGGAGGTTTTCCGCAAGCACTTTTTGATGTGCAATATCCTGCGCCTGGAAGTCCGGAATTGGCTTTAGAAACACAAAAACTGATTACTTCCACTTCGGTTGGTTTAGACAACAGTTGGGGATTGGATCACGGATGTTGGACGGTTATCAAATTTCTTTATCCAAATGCTGATATTCCAATTATCGAAATGAGCATCGACTATTCTCAGCCTGCTTCTTATCATTATGAATTAGGAAAAGAATTGGCAGCTTTACGCAGAAAAGGTGTTTTGATTGTTGGAAGTGGAAATACCGTTCACAACTTACGCCTTGCCGCTTGGGACAAAATGATGGTTCCTGGTTACGCCTTTGAATGGGCGCATATTGCGAATGAAAAAATGAAAAGCATGATTTTGGATAAAGATCACAATTCACTAATCCATTTTGATAAACAAGGAAGAGAATTTGAATTGGCAGTTCCAACTCCAGAACATTATATGCCGTTATTGTATGTTTTATCGCTTCAGGAAAAAGACGAAAAAGCAACTATTTTCAATGACGAACTCGTGGCTGGATCACTAAATATGATGTCTGTAAAAATAGACAAAGCATGAGTTTAAAAAAGCCTTTTTGGATTGCGTTTGCAATTCTTATTACAATTTCAATTTTGAGTTTTACAATTATGAATTCGACTAAAGAAAAAACTAAACTGCATTATTTAATTAGAGAACCTAAAATAAAAACGGCAAATCCGCCATTGGTAATTTTACTTCATGGCGTTGGCGGAAACGAGCAAAATCTTTTTTCGTTTGCTCCCGAATTGCCAGATAATTTTGTGGTGGTTTCAGCTCGTGGACCATTAACTTTTGGACCAAATAGTTTCGCTTGGTTTCAGGTAGATTTTTCTACAGGAAAACCTCAGATAAATGCAGAACAAGCAGAAAATTCAAGATTGATGCTGATTGATTTTATTACTGATTTAAAGTCTGAAATCAACTTTAATTCTGATGAAGTTTATTTAATGGGATTTAGCCAAGGCGGAATTATGAGTTACAGCGTTGCGCTTACGGCTCCCGAAAAAGTAAAAGGAATTGCCGTAATGAGTGGAAGACTTTTACCCGAAATAAAACCTTTTATGGCAGATGAAAAACGTCTTGAAAAACTTAAAATCTTCATTTCGCACGGAAAACAAGATGCGGTTTTAAACTATCAATATGCCATTGATGCTACTGATTTTCTGAAAACAAAAAACTTAAATCCTGATTTTCATTCTTACGAAGAAGGTCACACTGTAAATAGACAAATGTTTGATGATGTCAATCTTTGGTTAAAGAACAATAACCGTTAATAAAAAAAGCCTGTAAACGTAAGATTTACAGGCTTTTTTACATGAATCTAATTTCCTAAATCAAGTAATTAAAAAGTAACTAATTTCACTCCCAATGTAAACCATCTAGAAGGTAGTGGCACTGCTCCAACTTCATAATACGTTGCATTGAAAATATTTTGTCCATCTAAGAAAATGGTGAATTTATTAATCGCCTGACTTACTCTAAAGTCATTTACCCAATAAGAAGGTCCTGTAATTCTTTCGTTAAAACGAGTTGCAAACATTACAGATAGATTTTTAAATTGATAATCTATCGTATTTGTAATTTGATGTTTTAATGAAGAAATTGAATATTTTGAATACGTTTCTGTACGCGCAGTTTTGAATTCAGAATCTAAATACGTGTATCCTAAAAGAATGTTCAATCTAGAATCTTTAGAGAAATCAAATCGGTAAGTTCCGCGTAAATTGATTCCGTTTGTGTTTAAATCTCCCGTATTTTGACTTTGCCACGGCTGAGTTGTCAAATTACGCATCCAGTCGATATAATTGTCAATTTTTCTGTAGAAATAATTCGCATTAAAGCTCAAAGCTCTTTTGTTGTATTTAAATCCAATCTCGCTCTGAAAAGCATTTTCTGATTCTAAATCTGCATTTCCGATGTTTCCAGTTTGTTTCAAATACAAATCTGTGAATGATGGAATTCTTTGGCTTGTGCCAACATTTCCAATGATTTTAAATGCATCTGTAATTTCGTAGCTTGCATCAATTCCTGGATAAATCTGCCATTTATAATCTGAATTGTAGTTTAAATACGTTCCAATATTTACATCCAATTTCTCCGTAAAACTTGTTCTATATTCAGCATAAAGACCAACATTTTCGCGATCGTGATCTCCAATGTTTGAAGAGTGAATATTTTCGTTTCTAAACTCAGCTCCAAAACCAATTTCACCTTTAGATAATTTAACTGTAGAATTCAATTCACCCGCAATAGAATTCGTGTAATGCTGACTTCTTCCAACTGTCAAATTTGAGTTTCCTAAATAACGGTAATCATCATAATTGTATCTGTAAGTAACTCTCGGCATAATTTTCCAATTCTCTGTAATTTGATGATTCGACTGGATATTAGCAAAAGTTGTCTGAACAATTTCAGTAGAATTTTTATCTCCAGGCGCAGCGTAAAATCCGTTAGCTCCAAATCCGTTGTTGATGTAACCTGCAGAACCTAAAATTTCGTTTTTATCGTTGATTTGCACATTTCCTTGGTAGAAAATTTTATTGTTTTCGAATGCTGTATTGTAACGGTAACCGTTGCTTTTATCGTGCGAAGCAAAAATTAAATGCTGTTGTTTTTCTTTTCCTAAAACAGCTCCAGCCTGAATTCCTGTTCCGTAATAGGTATCTCCTGTATCTTGTGTGTCTTTTTCGAAATTAGAACCAGCATAAGTGCTCACTAAAAATCCAGAATCGGTAGGTTTTTTTGTAATGATGTTAATCGCTCCCGTTAAACTGTTGATTCCGTAGATTCTCGCAGCCGGACCACGAACCACTTCGATTCTTTCAATCGCCTCAACCGGAAGAGGAAGATTCAACATATTATGTGCCGTTTGAGAGTCGATAACTTTTGCTCCGTTTAATAAAACAACAGTTTGCTCAAAACTTCCTCCATCAACACTGATGTCTGCTTGAGTTCCAAAAGGACCTCTTTGTCTAATATCTACTCCGTTAGCATATTGCAAAACTTCTTGCAATGTTCTTCCTGGAAGTTTTTTTATGGTTTCGCTCGAGATAACGTAAACATTTCTGTTTTGTTTTGAAACTGGCGTATTAAAACGGCCTTCGTTAATAATAACCTCATCCATTTGGTTAATGGAATCTTTTTTGGTCTGTGCGTAAAAATTGGTACAAATTACTGTAAAAACAGCAAAATAGATTTTTTTCATTTTGGTTTACTATTTTTTTGGCAAAAGTAACCTGTTACCGTACCAACAAAGTATACCAGTTTAATAATTATAAGTAGACCGGAAGATTTTCTATTCTATTTTGCATAAAATTAAATAAAACGAAAGAAAACCTGAAAGATATTACTTATAAATCAAATATTTAGCTCTCATTTTTTTGAAGTCTGCCAAACCTTTTTTCCAGCTATTTCTAATTTCTTCCTCAGAATCTCCTGCTTCAATTTGCTGTTGTAGTTTTTCATTTCCTGCACGAATGGCAAATTTTCTTTTATCGAAAAACTTAGATTTATCCGATGTGGTTTGATAGGCTTTAATAAGCCATTTAATCTCCAATCTATTTATTCTTGGAATCGAAGACAAATCTTCTCCGTTACATTCCACGCCATTATATAAAGGATCTTTATCACCAGAATTAGGTTTTGGTGTAAAAGCAAAATCACTTTTTGGAAGAAATGGCGAACCGTAAATCTGAAACTGTTTTTCCGTTCCGCGTCCCATGCCCACATTGGTTCCTTCAAAAAGGCATAAACTCACATATAAATTAATCGCCTGATCGTTTGGCAAATTTGGCGAAGGTCGAACAGGCAAACTATAAGAACTTTTTCTAGTATAATTCAAACACGGAATTACAGTCAATTTACATTGAATTCCGTCTTTTAGCCATTTTTGCCCGTTGATCATTTTGGCTTCTTCGCCTAAAGTCATTCCGTGAAGCAAAGGCGTTGGATGCATTCCGATTCCGCTTTTAAAAGCAATGTCCAAAACCGGACCGTCAACAATCGCAATATTCGGATTGGGACGATCCAGTACAATCAGTGGAACATTGTTCTCAGCGCAAGCTTCCATAATGCGGTGCATGGTAGAAACGTACGTGTATAATCGCGTTCCAACATCCTGCAAATCAAAAATCATGATATCGATTCCTTTCAATTGCTCTGGAGTTGGCTTGTTATTTTTTCCGTAAAGCGAAACAATCTGCAAACCTGTTTTAGAATCTATTTCGTCAGAAACATTTTCTCCAGCGTCAGCCGTTCCTCTAAAACCATGTTCTGGTGCAAAAATGCTTTTGATTTTTACTTTTTGTTCGACTAAAAAATCGACTAAATGTTTTTCTTTAGTGATAATTCCTGTTTGATTGGTTACGATTCCAATGGTTTTGCCTTTCAACAAAGGCAAATATTTTGTAGAATTTTCAGCTCCCGTTTTGATTTGCTGGGCAAAAGAAAACGCTGAAATCAGTATGCAGATTATTATATTTTTCATGGCAATTATTTTTTTAGTTTGCCACGAATTACACGAATTTTCACGAATTGATTTGTGTTAATTCGTGTAATTCGTGGCAAAAAAAAACTTTTAATACTTATTAATTTGTTTCCAGATTTTAGTACTAAAATCATCTTTGTACATTAATCTGTTGGTTCGGGTAGGATTTACACGATTTGTTAGAATAATTAAAAATCGGTTTGTCTTTCTATTCATAAAGAAAAAAGTTCCTGTAAAACCCGTATGTCCAAAATCATCTTTAGTAAAAAACTCGTCTGGCTTTCTTTTGTCAAAACCTAAACCACGATAAATGCCACTTTTAGCTAAAGGCGAATCTGTAAATTCTTTTACGACATTGGATTTTAGAATTTGTTTTCCTTTGTAAGTTCCATTATTCATGAGCATTTTGCAGATTACAGCAATCGATTCTGCGTTGGCAAATAAACCTGCATTTCCAGAAACTCCTCCAAAAATTGCCGCTGCTTCATCGTGAACATAACCTTTAATCGTATCTTTTCTAAAAAGATTATCTACTTCTGTCGGCATCACATTATTGATCGAAGTCCATTTTAGAGGATTATATCCAATTTTTGAAATGCCTAATTCCGAATAAATTTCATTTGTAAACTCATCAAGTTTCTTTCCTGTTTTGGTTTCAATCATTTGTTTTACCAAAAGAAGATTTAAATCGCTGTACAAATATTTCCCTCTCGGATTGGTATTCGCTTTCGCAATTCTTTCATAAACTGATGGATAAAATTCTGGATTCAGCCACATGTTTTTATAAATCTGAATCCAATTTACTTTTGGTTGAAAAGAAAGATATTTTGAATCGTAAACAATATTTTTGTTGACATACATAACATCAAACGGCTCTACATATTTCTCTGATTTTTCTTTGCTCAACAAAGGCGAATTATCTGGCGTAGAAAGCAATGCCTGATAAAAAGTAATACTTGGCGTTAATCCAGAAGTATGCGTTAGCAATTCAAAAAGCGTCAAATCGGAAATCGCTGTGTTTTTGTACATCGGAACAATTTCGCCTACTTGGTCTGTTAATTTTAGTTTTCCATCTCCAACCAAACGCATGGTTACCAAAGTTGCTCCTAGAACTTTTGACATCGAAGCCAAATCAAAAACATCTTCTGATTTTACTAATTGCTTTTTAGTATAATCGTGATAACCGTAGTTTTTAGAAATCAAATTAAAATCTCCCGTACCAACAATAACTTGCGCTCCAGGAAAAAAACCTTTTTTAAGCGCATTATTCATCATCGAATCGATGTAGGCTTCATTTTCTTTATTATCACCGTCAATATTTATTTTTTTTGGCGAATGAAAACTCATTCCTAAAAAAACAAAAGAAACAATGATAATGCTAAATAGTATCTTTTTCATGATTTACGGATTAATTTTTAAATCTTGCCCGGCCATCAAAGGCTCATTATTAGTTCCTGTAATTTTAATTCGAACGGCTTTTACAGGCTGTTTCGGATAAATTGACGCATTTCCGTAATCAAAATTATCGCCTTTTATAAAATCAGTTCCGTTATATGAAAACTCGACAAAACCATTGTTAATGATAAATCTCGGGTGATGTGGAATTCCAGTTAAAACATCTATTTTTGAAGAAGTTACAGGATTAGTAAAGGTATACAAAATCCAGTCGCCATCTTTGCAAGCCACATCAGTACGCAAATACGATTCTTCATTATAATCTTGCAGATTCGCAATTGGAAACTTCGGATTTTCTGCCATCGAAGAAGTCACTTTCACTTCTGGTTCTTGATAAAGCGAACAATTGAATTTCACATTTGCAACTGATTTTTTCTCTTCTTTATTTTCAACAGTAAAATCTAGTCTATACGTATTTTTTTCGTTGTAATTTTCAATCACAAATCTCAAACGAGGTTTCGATTTCAGCCATTTTTCATCAGAATAAGTCTGTAATAATTTATCATTTTCAAAAAGCGAAACATTTTTAATTGTTCCGTTTGTCCCATCATCAGTTGGATTAAAAGTCAAATACCAAATTCCCTTTTTGTCGACATGTTCTGAAATATTTTCTGAAATCGTTAGAACTTCTGCTTTTGAAGTATTCCAATTCGCAACAGGTAATTTCTCTACCTTCACTGCAGGACTTGCCGAAGTTTCATTAAAAAAAACTCTAAACATATAGTGTTCGTAATCTTTCGTCTGAATCGGTCCTCTGTACAAAGGCGATTGTCTCGTTGGCTCATTTCCGTCTTTGTCATAACGAACAATAGCGTTTTCATAAGGCGGAGTAACGGTAATTAATCCATTTTTATAAATTGCCGTTGGAGGAAAATCTCTAAAAGCAATTCCCATATCGGCCAATCTTTTCAGGTGACTATTAGTTAGTCTTCCATAAAAATCATCCCAATTTTTGTCTTCCTTTTTAGACCAGCCAATTTCAGACAAAGCACTAATTCTTGGATAACTCTGATATTCTATAATTCTTGCCGGACGATCCAAATATTCGCTCCACAAAGCGCCTTGAACTCCTACTATATTTTTCTGTTCTTCTGGTGTTAAATCAGCATCTGGAATTGGTTCAAACGAATATGCCCGCTTTGTATCAGTAATTGCCGCCCAACGATGACCTCGTTCTGTTTCAGATTGCGCCATATCGTAATACGTAAACTGTCCAGGCATCATGATGGTTTTATATCCTTTTTTAGCCGATTCGATTCCGTAACTAATTCCTTGCCAAGCAGAAATTAACGTATTGGGATCGATTTCTCCTCCTTTTAGAATTTCATTCCAACCGTCAGTTTTTTTATGGTATTTGTCTACAATTTTTTGAACTCTTCTAAAGAAATAATTCTGAAGCTGAAAACTATCCGTAAATCCTTCTTTCGCCATTAAAGCTTGACATTTTGGGCAATGTTCCCAATTGGCACGATTGACCTCGTCTCCCGCAATATGAATGTATTCGAAAGGAAATAATCCTGAAACTTCTTTAATTATATTATCTAGAAGCTCATAATTCTCTTCACGCCCCACACACCAAACATTTTTTACTTCCCCTTGAACACTTTTCAATTCCTGCGTTATTGCACAACCTACTTCAGGATATGAAGCAGTTACCGCACGAGAATGCCCCGGAATTTCAATTTCTGGCATAACCGAGATTCCACGATCAGCCGCATAAGCGACTACCTCTTTAATATCTTCTTGCGTATAAAAACCACCGTAACGTTTGTCTCCAGAACCGTAAGATGGCAGTAAAACTTCTCCTGGACCTCTCCAAGCTCCTTTTAAAGTCAAGTCTGGCAACGATTTGATTTCAATTCTCCAACCGTTATCATCAGTTAAATGCCAATGAAAAACATTCATTTTATGAGCCGCCAACCAATCGATATAATTTTTTACAGTTTGTTTATCGAAGAATTGTCTCGAACAATCGAGCATCATTCCGCGCCAATCAAAACGGGGATAATCTTCAATTTTCACAAACGAAACTGTTCCTTTTTTAACTTCTTTTGCTGAGCAAATTTGAACTAAAGTTTGAAGTCCGTTTAAAACTCCGTTGGTTGTTTTTCCTTTTACGAAAATTCCTTTTTCGTTTATTTCCAATTGATACGCTTCATTAGGAAGATCTAATTTTTTATCTACTAAAAACGAAATAATATTTTTTCCATGTTTTTTTCCAATCGAAACAATTGGATTAATTCCTGTATTTTTTGAAAGACTTGACGAAATATAATCGACACTATTTTTTAGTTTTTTATCTACAACAACTTTTAATGGCGAAGGCAAAACTAACTGTCCAGCACTTTGCTGAACCGAAACTGGTTTTGGAATTAAATCTAATTTTTGGGCGTGTAAAAAAGGTATCGCACTTAGAAATAAGGCGATTAGAAGAATACTTTTTCTCATTTCTATATATTTTTATTTTACTGAAAATTCTATGGCACTGCTTTCTGTCTGGGTCTGACTCAAAGCGGTGAGCGCATAAACATAGTTTTCCAAATCGGCATTTGGAACTTCTAGTTTTAAGGCTGTTGTCACATAATAGATGTTTTCAGGATTTGAGAAATCGGTTATTTTTACTTTTGGAAATCTGTAAATCACATATTTCTTGTCGTTAAATGCAGCTTTCCAAGTTAAAACTGCATTATTACCTTTTTTAGCCATTACTGCATTTGTTGGCACTTCTGGTTTTAATCTTGTAATTCTGTTTGCTTCGGGAGTTAAAGCGATGTATTTGTACTCTTTTTGAATTAAAGACTGTCTCAATGTATCTCCTTTTTTCAAAAAAGTCGAAGCGGTAAAATGCATCGAACCATCAATTTGAGGCAGTTTACGAATCATTTCGATTTGCTTCACGATCTGATCAGGACTTCTCCATTCTGGCTCTTTCGCAGAAGTCGAAATTTTATAATCGCCATGACCAACGTAAACATTTGCGCCGTATTTGTGCTCTGCCCACCATTTTGCCAGAACTTCAAAATTAGCTCTGTCAAAACCAATGTGCCAATATAATTGAGGCGTGACGTAATCGATCCAATTTTCTTTTTGCCATTTTAAAATATTCGCATACAAATCATCGTAGTTTGTAGCTCCGGCAACTGTATTAGAGCCTTGAGAATCTTTGGCAATATTTCTCCAAACTCCAAAAGGCGAAATTCCGAATTCAACTTCAGGTTTATTGGCAATAATGGTATCTCTGATTTGTTTGATAATTAAATCGACATTGTCTCTTCGCCAATCGTCTTTGTCTTTAAACTGACGCGGTTCTTTAGCGAAAGCTTTATCATCTGGAAATTCCTGTCCAGCAATTTTATACGGATAAAAATAGTCATCCATGTGAACGGCTTGAATATCATATTTACGAACAATTTCGCCCACAACAGAAGCTACAAAATTTCTCGTTTCTTGCAAACCTGGATTAAAATATCTTGTTTTTCCGTACGTCAGAAAAAGGTCTGGTCTTTTAAAATATAAGTGATTTTTTGAAAGTACATCGCGAACGGTATCTTTCTGAACACGATATGGATTAAGCCAAACGTGTACGTTCATTCCGCGTTTTCCTGCTTCATCAATCATCATTTGCAACGGATCAAAACCTGGCGCAACGCCTTGAGTTCCGGTTATCCAATGCGAAGCGGGTTCTTTGGTAGATTTGTAAAAAGCATCGGCAGTTGGACGAATTTGAAAAATTACAGTGTTCAGATTATACGAACGTAGATTATCCAAAATGGCAATCATTTCGTTTTTCATTTCTTTATCTGACAATCCTGGTTTAGATGGCCAGTCGATATTTTCTACAGTTGAAATCCAAGCTGCTCGCATTTCTCTTTTTGGAGATTGCTGACTGAAAATTTTGGTCTGTATCAGCAATACCAAAATCATAATTTTTACGCTTTTCATAATTATTATTTTGGGTTAGTTTGTATAATATTTTAACCGCGAAGCATGCAGTGGTTTGCGTAATGCTCGCTAAGTTTTTGTTTGTTTTTATCTCGCAAAGTCGCGGAGGCGCAAAGTTTTTCTTTTTTCTATTCTTTGCGCCTCCGCGACTTTACGAGCAATTTCATTTGAAAAGAAAAAATCTTTTAATCCTTTTAATCTGTGGCTATTTTTTTCTCTCGCAGATTTAACAGATCCGACAGATTTAATTCTCGGAAATTTGCGGCAAAAAAATTACCTAACAGGCTTTATAAAAACCTGTTAGGAGATAACCAACCAAAATTTATGTATTCCGAATTATCGGTAGTTCGCAATACACTTTACGTTTATTTTGTTTTTACACTTTCGTTGAAGAAATCATGAAAAAATAAAAGTTGATATTTTATTGCATTTTCCCAGTATTTGAGATTGTGTTCTCCTGGGCGTTCAATGTAATCGTGATTTATTTTTAGAGCCAGCATTTTTGCATGAAGTTCTCTGTTTACTGTCATGAAAAAATCATCAACTCCACAATCAATAATCAGTTTTAATTTGTTGTCTTTTACCAAATCTAACATATTGGTAACGGTATTTTTATCCCAATTTTCTGGATGTTCTGCAATTGTCCCCAATCGTTTTTTGATGTCCCAATTTTCAGGAAACGGACGAAAATCTACTCCACCGCTCATACTTCCTGTAGCACCAAATACATCCTGATGTTTGAAGGACAAATACAAAGCACCGTGTCCGCCCATACTCAAACCTGAAATGGCTCTTCCTGCGCGATCTTGAATTGTTTTATAATTTTTATCAATAAAAGGAACTAATTCTTTTACCACATACGTTTCATATTTAAAGCTTGGATCGATCGGACTGTCAAAATACCAACTTGAATAATTTCCGTCTACACCAACCACAATAAACCCGAATTCGTCAACTTGTCTTCCTAATTCCTTAAAATCTTTTGCCCATGAAGCGTAATTTCCGCTATACCCATGAAGCAAATAAACTACAGGAAATGCCTTTTTACTCTTTTTATAATTGTCTGGAACCATGACACAAGTTTTAATATTCTTCTGCATCGAAGCGCTAAAAACCTGTAAAGTGTCAACCTTTGCGGCTCTTGCTGTAAAAATTAGAAAGGCGAATAGAAAGGTGTAAATTGTTTTTTTCATAACTGCTGTTTTTGTTAAAATAATATTTCTGAAAAGCACAGGGAAAATACAAAAAATTATTTCAAACAATCCTTTAAAATAGTAACGGGATGCAAAGCTTTTCTGCTTGTTCCGTCAAATATCTGATGACGGCAACTTGTTCCTGCGGTTGCAATTTCTGTTGTTGCTTCTGTTGCCCTGATTTTCGGAAACAAAGTATCTTCTCCCATTTTCATACTGATTTCGTAATGCTCTTTTTCATAACCAAATGAACCCGCCATTCCGCAGCAGCCCGAATTGTAAATCGTAACCGTATTATTTTTTGGAACATTCAGCATGGCAAAAGAAGCTTCAACGCTGCTCAAAGACTTTTGATGGCAATGTCCATGAATCTTTATACTTTTTTCTTTTTCAGAAAATTGTCCTACATGAATTTTTCCATCTGTAATTTCTCTTTTGAAAAATTCTTCGATAGTAAAAGTGTTTTTGGCTACTTTTTCGGCACTTTCTTTATCACCAGCCAATCGAAGATATTCGTCTCTGAAAGTCAAAATTGCTGAAGGTTCAAGTCCAATTAAAGGCGTGTTTTCAGAAACTATATTTTTAAATGTATTAATGTTTTTATTCGCGATTTCTTGTGCTTCTTCCAGAAAACCTTTTGAAATAAAAGCTCTTCCACTTTCTTCATGATCGATTACAATTACTCGGTAACCTAATTTCGTCAATAATTCGAAAGCATCAATTCCTACTGAAACATCATAATAATTGGTGAATTCATCACAAAAAAGATAAACGCTTCCGTTTTCAAAAGAATTAGATTCGTAAAGTTTTTTATTGGCTTGATGCCATTTTCTAAAAGATTTTGGAGCCAATAATGGAACTTGTCTTTCAGATGCAATTCCCATTCTTTTTTTAACGAAAGAAAGATTAGAAGCCCAATTGGTTACAGATGGCGCGATACTTCCTAATTCATTCAATTTCGAATTGAAAGCAAATATTTTATTTCGGAAAGAAAAACCGTTTGCTTTCTGATATTGATATAAAAATTCAGCTTTTAAAGTCGCCACATCAACATTACTCGGGCATTCGCTTGCGCAGGCTTTACAGCTCACACACAATTCAAAAACTTTATATAATTCTTCGTGATCGAATTTATTTTCTTTTTCAGAGTTCGTCAAATATTCGCGTAAAGCGTTGGCACGTGCGCGCGTCGTATCTTTTTCATTTCGTGTTGCACGATAGCTCGGACATAAAGTTCCACCAGCTGATGGCATTTTACGGCAATCTCCAGAACCGTTGCATTTTTCAGCTGCACGCAAAATTCCTAAACTGTCTGAGAAATCCTGAATCGTTTTAATATCTGGTTCAATTCTTCCTGCTTCAAAACGGAGATTTTCATCCATTTTAGAAGCATTTACGATTTTTCCAACATTCAAAATAGTATCAGGATCAAATGCTTTTTTTATTCTTTTTAGAAGTTCGTAGTTTTTATCGCCAATCATAAAAGGCAGAAACTCTCCACGTAAAATTCCGTCACCATGTTCACCACTTAAAGAACCTCTATATTTCTTGACTAAATGAGCGACTTCAGTAGATATATTTCTAAATTGGTGTAAACCTTCTTTTGTTTTTAAATTGATTTTAGGTCGCAAATGCAACTCTCCCGCTCCAGCGTGTGCGTAATAAATTGCGCTTTGTCCGTGGCTTTCCATCATCGCGGCAAAATCGGCAATATAATTTGGAAGATCGCTTAGTTCAACTGCAGTATCCTCAATAGAATCGGCGGCTTTGTCGTCTCCTACAATACTTCCTAAAAGTCCGAGACCTGCTTTTCTAACTTCGTTGACTTTGTCAATATCTGCTCCATAAATTTTAGGCAATGCATATCCGAAACCATTATATTGAAGATCTCTGATCAAAGCATCGGCTTGCAATTCTGCATCTTCCATGCTACTGTGCGAACCGACTTCAAGCATGATAACAGCTTTTGGTTCGCCCACAATGAAGAATCGATTTTTAGCTTGTTCTCGATTGGTTTTAGTACAATCTAAAATCGTGTCGTCCATCATTTCACACGTATACAAATGATGTTTCATTACAACAACGACAGCTTCCAAACTTTCTTGAATGGTGTGAAAATGCGCCACAACCATAATGTTATTGGTTGGCGGAAGATCATCAACTTTTAAAGTAACTTCAGTTGTGAAGGCTAAAGTTCCTTCACTTCCGCAAAGCAGTTTCCCTAAATTGATGGTGTTTTCTGTTCCTGAAAAAAGCTCTGACTTTAATAAAGCATCAATTGCGTAACCTGTATTTCGTCTGTGAATTTCTGGTTTTGGAAATTCTCTTAAGATTTCTTCTTGATTTTCTTTGTTCGAAAGTTCTTCATAAATCGTTTTATAGATTTTACTTTCTAAAGAATCACCTTTGGTTTTCGCAATAAATTCCTCTGAAGTTAAATCTTTAAAAACGGCAAGACTTCCGTCACTTAAAACTGCTTTTATTTCTACAATTTTATCTCTGGTAACACCGTAACGAATTGAAGTTGTTCCCGACGAATTGTTTCCGACCATCCCGCCGATCATACATCTATTAGTAGTTGATGTTGTGGGAGAAAAAAACAATCCGTGCGGTTTTAAATATAAATTCAGTTCGTCGCGAATAACTCCAGGCTGAACTGTTATGGTTTTATTTTTTGGATCAAAAGCAACAATTTTATTGAAATGTTTCGAAACATCGACAATGATTCCGCTTCCTACAGTTTGGCCAGCAAGAGAAGTTCCTGCGGTTCTTGGTGTTATAGAAATTTTATTTTTTGAAGCAAAACGAATAATATTTACAATATCATTTTCTGATTTCGGAATCGCCACGGCAAGCGGCATAATTCGATAAGCTGAAGCATCTGTGGCATATATTTTTTTATGAAGTTCATCATAAAAAAGGTTTCCTTCTAAGGAAGTTTCTAATTCTTGTAGTTGAAGAGAATCGGACATTTAATTGGTTCTGTGGCTTTTGGTTTTTAATAAATGTTTCGTTTCTGCATTTCACTTAAAAAAGCTATTCAGCAAAAACGATACAATTCTAAATCTTAATTAGAAATGCCAATTCATTAAAACACGAAGCTTTGAACTTCCTCAAATACACCTAAAAAAGTAAGCAAATGAAGTAATGTTTTTCACAAATATATTTAGCTAATACAGATTAGTTTTAACAAATATAGATACAAAAAAACATATAAATACATTATTTTGCATTTTTTAACATAAACAAATTACAAAAACGCAACAAAACGCAAAACTAATTTTAGATAAGCTTACAATTATAAGATAAAGACTCCAGATTTCTTATATTCTTCTAGCCTTTCATCTTCAGGATCTAGTTCAGTTACAATAGTATCTAACTGAGTAAGATCGCAAACGCTGTGTGGCATTTTAGTATTTAATTTATTAGAAGCAAACATCGAAACTACTCTATCAGAAGCTTCTATCATTGCTTTTTTGACAATAGAAATTTCGTAACCAACTTCGGTAAGTCCTTGTTTTATATTAATACTGCTAGCACCAATAAAGCAAATATCTGCTTTAATTTTAGACACGACCTGAATCACATCCATACCAATTGTCACCATTGCGTTTTTCTGCATTTTACCGCCAATAAATATTAGATCAATATTTGGATGTTGAGACAATTGCATAGCGATCGGCAAACTATACGTATATATTGTAGCTTTTAAATCGGCAGGAATTAGCTTTGCAAAAACCAAATTCGTACTTCCCCCACTCATTATAATAACCTGATCGTCATGAAGTAAGGACAATGCTTTTGAGACGATTTGCTTTTTTTGTTCTTCTGCAGTTATGGCAATGTCAAATACATTTGAAGGTTTCTCTTTAACTTGAACTGCTCCGCCATACACCTTCTCTAACTGGTTTTTACTATCCAATTCGTTCAAATCTCTTCTTATAGTATCTTCTGACAAATCGAGAGCCAAGGCTAAATCTGTTGTAACAACTTTTTGGTCTTCAATAAGCTTAGTCATTATGTATTTATGTCTTTCGGCTTTCAGCATCTTTTTTAAAAAGTTAAAGTTCATGACAAATATATCAAATATTTCAATTTATATCAGAAAAGAGCCTTAAAACTGCAAAATCATGCATTAGTTGAATTTTAAAAACAAATCATATAAATATTTTTTGGCAAAACTTGCGTTTTTTTGCATTATTCAAAATTATTTTCGAAAATAAATTCAAAATAACGCATTTATATGCAATAATTAAATATATTTGCTCAACAACAACCATAAAAAACCAGATTAATCATGAAAAAGTTACTCTTTATTTCAGTGTTGTTTTTGTGCATTCAAACAGCATTTGGACAAGCAAAAACTGTTACTGGAACAGTAAAAAGCAAATCAGACGGAATTCCAATTCCTGGAGTCAGCGTCGTTATTCAAGGAACAAATAACGGCACAACAACTGACTTTGATGGAAACTACAGCATTTCTGTAGCGCAGGGACGAACTCTAAGCTTTAGTTATATGGGCTACGAAACCCAATCAATTAAAGTAGAAAACCAGCAGAAAATAAATGTTGGCCTTATAGAAAGTACTTCGAAACTTGACGAAGTAGTTGTTGTAGGTTTTGCTTCTCAGAAAAAAACAAACCTAACAGGTGCTGTTGCCAATATTGATGTTGCTAAAACAATCGGCAGCCGACCTTTAACTGATGTTAGTAAAGCTTTACAAGGTACTACACCAGGTGTTAATATTAATTTCAACTCAGGAAATATCAACCGTGCCGCAAAAATCAACATTCGTGGAGCGGGTACAATTAATGGTTCTGACGATCCTTTAATCTTAGTAGACGGTGTTCCAACTGACTTATCATTAATCAATCCAAATGATATTGCAACGATGTCAGTACTTAAAGATGCGGCTTCTGCGTCTATTTATGGTGCACGTGCTGCTTTTGGTGTTGTTCTTATTACTACAAAAGGAGGAAAAACAGGAGAAGGAAAAGTGAGATTTTCTTATTCTGCCAATACTGCTTTTACCAACCCAATTTCTACACTTAAATTCTTAGATCCAACAGAAGAAATTCCGGGACTAATTGCTGCTGGAACAAGAACTGACGGTGCTACACCAGAGATTTTCGGTCAGAACTATAGCATTTTATTAGACGGAATTAAAAACTGGAAAGAGAAATACGCAAACAATCGTACTAGCCATGAAATGGTTTATGGAGAAGATTGGGAAATAAAAAATGGTACGCCTTACTTCTACAGAGTTTGGGATGCTAATAAAGAATTGTATGCTAGCAATGCATTGCAAACTACTCACAACATTTCTGCACAAGGAAATTTAGGAGACAAAAGTTCATTCTTCGCTTCGTTCGGACTTACCAACCAAGACGGTATGTTGAGAGTCAACCAAGAAAAAAGACAAAGAATCAACATCAATTTAGGTTTTACAACAAAATTAGCAGATTGGCTTACTGGAGATTTCAAAGTAATGACAATCAACAGTTCTTACGATCAGCCGTTTAACTATTATGGTGGTTCTGGAACTGACGATACAAGTTATGGAGGTTATTTTGGTTATGCACTTCGTTGGGGGCAATATTTTCCGAATTTTGGAACTTATAGAGGTTACAATTTCCGTACGGCTGGGGGATATTTATCTAATGCTTCTAGAAACGAAAACAACAAACGTAATACTAGGGTAAGTGGTAAATTTACAGCAGATATTACTAAAGATTTAAACCTTATTACAGAAATAAGCAGTGTAAACGAATATTACAACAGAAAACAAAATGGTGGTAAATTCTTAGCATGGGACAGCTGGTCTGCAATGCCTTATGATGCTACTACAATTCAGACCGCTACTCCTGCAACTCTTGAAACAGGAAATGATTTTGTTGGTCAGTCAAAATCGGAGTCAACTACAAATGTTGTGAATATTTATGGTAATTATAAAAAACAATTTGACAAGCATAATTTCAAATTCTTAGCTGGTTTCAACTCTGAGTGGCAAAATTTCTCTCGTAATTATGCAAGAAGAAATACGCTTTTGGACAAATCTAAACCAGAATTCAACCTTGCAGTTGGTGAGCAATTTGTTGGTGGAGCTGCAAATACAGATTTAAACCCAACTGTAACTGAGTACTCAATTGCAGGTTTCTTTGGTCGTATCAACTATGATTATAACGGAATTTATTTAGTAGAACTTAATGCTCGTTATGACGGTTCTTCAAGATTTCCAACAAACGAACAATGGGGATTCTTCCCTTCTGCTTCTGTAGGATACAAAATTGTAAATGAGAAATTTATGGAAGGAACTCGCGGTTGGTTAAACGACCTTAAATTACGTGGTTCTATTGGATCAATTGGAAACCAAAATGTTGGAAACAATGCTTTCTTATCAATTATGACGGCTAAAAATCCTTCTTGGGTAAATAGTGGCTCTACTATTCCTCCTTCTACAAACTTGCCAACTAACGTAGATCCTGCCTTAACTTGGGAAAAAGTAATGACGAAAGATGTTGGTATCGATATTAAAATACTTGATATGCTTGGTGCTTCTTTCGACTGGTACCAACGTGATACAAAAGGAATGCTTGCTCCTGGCATAACACTTCCAGGTTCATTTGGTCAGACTTCTGCACAGACAAACTCAGGAAACATGAGAACTAAAGGTTGGGAGCTTTCTTTGAACTTTAATAAAGATTTGAGCGAAACGGCTTCTATTTTTGTTGATCTTGCTTTATCTGATTCTAAATCGGTTATTACAAAATGGAACAACACTTCTAAATTATTAGCTTTAGTTACACCAGATACAAAACCTTATTATGATGGTTTCGAAATTGGCCAAATCTGGGGATTAACGAGTGATAGACTTCTTCAAGCTGATGACGTAATTACAAATAACGGTAAAACAGTAAATGGCGTTGACTACTCTAAAACAATGGGCGGTAACTTTAAATACGGAGCTGGAGATGTTCACTACGTAGATATTGATGGTGACGGTGCTATTACTCGTGGAGCTGGAACTGCTGATGATCACGGAGATTTGAAAAAAATTGGTAACTCAACACCTCGTTACAGATATGGAATAACATTAGGTGGAAAATTCCGCGGATTTGATATTTCGACTTTCTTCCAAGGAGTTGGAAAACGTGATTACTGGGCTGCTTCTGATGCTGTATTGCCTTTCTACAGAGCGCCTCAGCAAATGTATGCCAACCAAGCAGATTACTGGACTCCAGAAAATACAGGTGCTTATTTCCCAAATCCATATTATGGAAATGAAGCTAATGCTCTTGGTTCTGGTACTAACGGACAAAATAACTTTGTTACTTCAACAAGATATTTATTAGACATGTCTTATTTCCGTCTAAAAAACTTTACTATCGGATATAATTTGCCAGCTTCTATTGTTAAAAAAGCAGGATTAGAAAAAGTAAGATTATATACTTCTGGTGAAAATATTGCAACTTGGAAAGACAAACGTCTTCCTGTAGATCCAGAAATTGACGAAACAGAAGTTTTCTGGGGAAGAGCTTATCCTTACACAAAAACTTGGTCAGTTGGTGTTGATATCGCTTTCTAATCTCTAACTATTCAAAACTTATACAATGAAAAAATACAATATAAAATCTAAGTTTCTGCTAATGTTTGCAACTGCTTTACTAGCAGGAAGCGCAGTTAGCTGTTCCGATTATCTTACTGATGATCCTGCAGATAAATTTACAAACGATAACTTTTGGCAGTCAGAAGACAACGTAAAAACCTTTTCATGGCTTAACTACGATACTTTTTATGGGTATGGAAACGGAACAACAATCGGACTTTCTTTCTTCTACTATCATGGAAGCGATTACAAAGTAGATGATAACTTGTCTGCCTTTACTTTCTATCAAATGCCCGTTACAGCAGCAACAACTAATCTTTATTCTTGGAATGAATATTACACGCTTATCCGCCGTTGCAATTTGATGCTAGAAAAAATTCCGACAGTAAATATGTCGACAGAAAAAAAGAACCATTACATTGGAGTTGCTAAATTTTTCAGAGCGTATACGTATTTCCGTTTAGTTCAAAAATTTGGTGATGTGCCTTACACAGATAAATATTTAGCTCAAGGCGATGCTGATGTATACGCTCCTTCAAAACCAAGAGCTGAAATTATGGATAAAGTAATTGCAGAACTTCAAGAAGCAGCAGATTTAATGCTAGTAAATGATGATAAAAACGCTACTGCAAATAAATACACAGCCTACGCAGCTTTGAGTAATGCTTGTATTTATGAAGGTACTTACAGAAAATACCATTTAGGACAAGACGGAAGCGTTTACCTTAACAAAGCGAAAGCAGCTTCTTTGATGATCATGAACAATCCAAGCTACAAGTTAAATGCAGATTGGAAAGGACTTTACAATTCAGTTGAATTGCTTGGAAATACAGAGGTGATATTGACAAAACGTTATTTAACAAACGTATTAATGCACTCTCTTCAAAATTATACCAATACATCAACTATTCAATATGGTTTAACAAAATGGGCTGCTGATAGTTATGTAACAACAAACGGATTGCCAATTCAGCAAGCAGGAAACAGTCAATATACGGGCGACGATACTGCTGCAAAAACATTTGCTAACAGAGATCCTCGTTTTGCTAAAACGGTAAATCCAGCAAATTATGGCTACAAAGGAAAACCTTTTGGTACAGCAGCTTTAGTTTCAATGTCTGGATATGTGTTTGAATTGTACAACAACCCTGCTACAACAGGTCCAGATGTAACTACTGGAGGGCGTAACTACACTGATGCTCCATTATTTACTTTAAGTGAAGTGTATTTGAATTATGCTGAAGCTTGCGCTGAATTAGGAAACGCAACCAACAGCGATTTAGATTTATCGATCAATAAAGTTCGTGCGCGTGCAGGGATCGCTCCTTTGAATACAGACGGAATAAATGCTTCTGCTAATGGAGTTCAAATTAATGACCCAAGAAGAACCTCTTCTTTAGAACAAATTTCTGGTGTTGTTAATCCATTAATATGGGAAGTTCGTCGCGAGCGTCAAATTGAATTCATGAGCTGGACCACTTTAAGACAAGCTGATATTTACCGTTGGAAAAAAGGAGATTATTTAGATACTAGCAAAAACCCTGATGTAAATCTTGGTGCAAGAATCGGTACTCCTGTTGGTTCTCAAACTGTAGTAGATGCAAACGGTTACGTAAAAATATACCCAGTAAGCACAAGAACTTTTGAGCCTAAACATTATTTAATGAACATTCCAACAAATGACATTGATTTATACAAAGCTCAAGGTGTAGAATTAAAACAAAATCCAGGCTGGTAATTCAGCAAAAAAAGGATAATTACCTCATAATAAACTGCCTCTGAAATGAGAAATTTTAGAGGCAGTATTTTAAAACACTCTTTCTTAAACACATCACGACTGATAAAAGACAAAAAAATCATCCTGAAAAATCAGGCTTTCAAATCTTAGTTTTTAGATTCCCCAATCTACTTTAAACATTCATATACTCCGATAAAATATTAATTTTATTAGTCCATTTTGTCTTTAACTAATAACTGTATTTAAAATGATAAAATTTATAGCAAAAAGTACTTTTGTTGCAGCATTTCTATTTTGTGCACCAACCTATTCGGCAGAAAATCGATCGATTGAAATCAATCATTCCAAAGATTTCAATTACGCTGTAATAAAAACAGGAGCCGACAATTACGAAAAATACCTTCCTCTTTTAAAAGATAAAAAAGTCGGAATCGTAACCAACCAAACTGGAATTTTAACCAACAAAACTCATGTTGTCGATTTCCTTTTGGAGAAAAAAATTGCCGTTCAAACTATTTTTGCCCCCGAACACGGATTTAGAGGAACAGCCGATGCAGGAGAACACATCGTTGACGGAAAAGATCCTAAAACCGGTTTGCCTATTATTTCGCTTTATGGCGACAACAAAAAACCAAAACCAGCGCAGTTATCTGGTCTTGATGTCATGATTTTTGACCTTCAAGATGTAGGTGCAAGATTCTACACTTACATTTCTTCCTTGCATTATGTAATGGAAGCCTGTGCCGAAAACAATATTCCGCTTATTGTTTTGGATCGACCAAATCCAAATGGTTCTATTGTAGACGGACCTCTTTTAGAAAAAGAATTTACAAGTTTTGTAGGCATGCACCCTATTCCGCTCCTTCACGGAATGACAATTGGCGAATATGCACAAATGGTAAACGGAGAAAAATGGCTGAAAGATGGCACGCAATGCAAACTAACCGTAATTCCTTGTTTGGATTATAAAAGAACAATGCCTTATAGTTTATTAGTAAAACCATCTCCAAATTTACCCAACGATCAATCCATAAATTTATACGCCAGTTTATGCCTTTTTGAAGGAACTAATGTAAGCATGGGACGCGGAACCGAAAAACAATTCCAAATTTATGGTTCTCCGTATTTAACCAATACCTCTTTCAGCTTTACTCCAAAACCAAACTTTGGCGCCAAAGACCCATTATATAATGAAAAAGAATGTTTTGGCGAAGACTTGATAGCTTACCCTAAACTAAAACAATTAGAATTAAAATGGCTAATTAAAGCATACCAAAACACCAGCGATAAAACGAAATTCTTCAATGCTTTTTTCACCAAACTCGCAGGAACAAAAAAATTACAACAGCAAATTGAAAGTGGCGTTTCTGAAAGTGAGATCAGAAAAACTTGGCAGAAAGACCTTGAAGCTTTCAAAAAAATGCGAACAAAATATCTGATTTATAAATAATTTTCTAGATTAAATTATTTAAACACATAGAAACATAGATTTTATTGCTTCTGTTTAAGATTACAGAAAAAGCAAGCTTTAACACATAGCTATGTGAAATATTCCAAGTGAAACGCCTTTAATAAATCCCTAAAAGCTATGTTTCTATGTGTTTTAAAAAAAAAGCATCTAAAAATTAAAACAATACCTATTAATGTAAAATAGAGAAGCCCGATATTGAAAGAATCTCGGTTTCAAAAATCAAAAAAAAAGAAAAATGAAAAATAAAAATCCTGAAACTGAACAAGAATCTTTGTACAAAGACTTGGATCAAATGAGCGTGAAAGAACTTCTTACCAACATTAATACAGAAGACAAAAAAGTTCCGCATATTATTGAAGAACAGATTCCTAAAATAGAAAAACTGGTTAAAGCAATCGTAAAAAAAATGCAATTGGGCGGAAGATTATTTTATATCGGAGCAGGAACTTCTGGAAGAATCGGAATTTTAGACGCATCAGAATGTCCACCAACCTTTGGCGTTTCGCATGACATGATTATCGGGATTATTGCAGGTGGAGACACTGCCATTAGAAAAGCAGTTGAAAATGCCGAAGACGACACAGAACAAGCTTGGAAAGATTTAGCAAAATTTGAAATTTCAAGTTTGGATATGATTATTGGAATTGCTGCATCTGGAAACACTCCTTACGTTTTAGGAGCTTTGAAAAAGGCAAAAGAACACAATATTAAAACAGGAAGTATTTCTTGCATCAGCAACGGACTTATTGCGCAAGAAGCTGATTATCCAATCGAATTAATTGTAGGTCCAGAATTCTTAACCGGAAGCACAAGAATGAAAGCAGGAACGGCTCAGAAACTTACTTTAAACATGATTTCTACTTCGGTAATGATCAAATTGGGAAAAGTAAAAGGTAACAAAATGGTTGACATGCAATTGTCTAACGAAAAGTTAGTAAAACGCGCCATTAAAATGATCGTTGAAGAACTTGAAATCGAACATGACGTAGCCGAAGAATTACTGCATAAACACAAGAGCGTTAGAGCTGTTTTACTGGCGCACAGCAAAAACCAAAAAATATAAACCTCCCTATTAAAATCTTTTATAGATTTATACAAATTCAAAAGCTGAATAAATTCATTTTTTGGAGTTTTTAACACCGGCCTGATAGAGTAAAATTTGTCAGGTCAATTAAAAAATCTTGATCTGAATTATTTATAAAAAACCAAAAAACTACCAAATTATAAAATGACACCAAGCACCATTCTTCTATTAATTATAATTTATTTCGGGACATTATTCTATATCTCACACCGAGTGAGCAAGAAAGACAGCGGAAATGAAGCTTTTTTTACAGCCAATAAAAATTCAAAATGGTATTTAGTTGCTTTCGGAATGATTGGAACAGCACTTTCTGGAGTGACTTTTATTTCGGTTCCTGGAGAAGTTGGCGCTGCCAGCGGAGAGCAATTCAAATATTTTCAGTTTGTTTTGGGTAATGCATTAGGTTTTATTGTCATTACCAAATTATTGCTGCCATTGTATTATAGAATGAATCTGACTTCTATTTATAGTTATATCGAGCACAGAATGGGCGTTTTCAGCTATAAAACTGCGGCTTCTATTTTCCTGATTAGTAGAACAATTAGCTCGGCGTTTAGACTTTATTTGGTTGTGATTGTTTTACAGCGTTTTGTATTCGATTTTTATCATATTCCGTTTGCGTTTACCGTTTTAATTTCGCTTTTGCTAATTTTCTCTTACACTTACAGAGGCGGATTAAAAACGATTATTATTACCGATACTTTACAGACATTTTTCTTAGTTACTTCTGTTTTCTTAACCATTTATTTCATTTGCGATCGAATGGATTTAAGTGCAATCAGCGCTTTCGAAGAAGTGAAAAACAGCAATTATTCTAAGATCTTTTTCTTTGATGATTTTATGGGAAGCAAATTCCATTTCATAAAACAAATTTTGGGCGGAATGTTTGTAACCATCGCCATGACTGGCTTGGATCAGGATTTAATGCAAAAAAACTTGAGCTGCAAAAACATTGGCGAAGCACAAAAAAACATGTTCACTTTTACAGGAATATTTGTGGTCATCAATATTTTCTTTTTGAGTGTTGGAGCTTTATTATACATCTACGCAAACAAAAACGGAATTGCAATTCCAACCGATTTAATAACAGGAAAACCAAGAACCGATTTGCTTTTCCCTGAAATTGCTTTAAATCATTTAGCGTTAATTCCGGCAATTGTGTTTCTATTAGGAATTATTGCGGCAACTTTTGCTACTACAGATTCAGCTTTAACGGCTTTAACAACTTCTTTCTGCGTTGACTTTTTAGGAATGGACAAAGCAGAAAACACCTCAAAAAATACGGTTAGAACCAGACATATAGTACATATTAGTTTTTCTGTATTAATTTTCTTTGTGATTATTATTTTCAATACAATCAACGACAGCTCAGTAGTCGGAATGATCTTCAAAGTAGCTTCTTACACTTACGGTCCATTATTAGGATTATACGCTTTTGGTTTGTTTCAAAAATCAAGAAATGTGCATGATAAATTAGTTCCGATAATATGTTTATTGTCTCCATTTTTCACTTATTTAATTAATGAAAATTCTAAACTATTGTTTGCAGGATATGTTTTTGATAACGAATTAATCGTCCTAAACGGATTAATAACGTATTTAGGATTATTTATTACAAGCTCAAAAAGGAGTGACAAAATAAGCTTCTAATCGGCTTATCAATATTGATTAATCAATTTGATTTTGATGTTTAAACTCAAATTGATTTAAAAAAAAATTACATGAAAAATTCATTCATAAAAATTAGTTTATACGCCTCTTTTATATTTTTAATTACCAATTGTGCCACTAAAAAAAACAGCGTAACCGATGCTAGCAAAGACATTCCTTTGAAAGACACCGTTACTTACGTTCAAAAAAATATTGCTGAGAAAAAAACTTTCTTCAAAGATTCTGATAAAGAAACCGCTTGGGTTGACAGCATTTACAACAAAATGACGGTTCAAGAAAAAATTGGTCAATTGTTTATGGTTTCGGCTTATTCCAATAAAGATTCGGTACATGTTAAAGAGATCAGTAAACTTATTACCGATTACAAAATAGGAAACGTTATTTTCTTTCAAGGCGGACCAGTTCGTCAAGCGAAATTGACCAATTTATATCAATCAAAAGCAAAAGTGCCTTTAATGATCGGAATCGATGCCGAATGGGGATTAGCCATGCGTTTAGATTCAACTTACCGATATCCTTGGAACATGACTTTGGGTGCTATTCAGGATTTAAGTTTAATTGAAAAAGTGGGAAGAAATATGGCTGCCGAAAACAAAAGAATCGGCGTTCATTTCAACTTTGCTCCTGTTTTGGATATTAATACCAATCCGAAAAATCCAATTATTGGAAACCGTTCTTTTGGTGAAGACAAAGTAAATGTGACCGAAAAAGCGCTTGCTTTAATGAAAGGAATTCAAGGAAATGGCGTTTTCTGTACCGGAAAACATTTCCCTGGACACGGCGATACTTCAACCGATTCGCATAAAGCTTTACCTACCGTTGATTTTTCTAAAGAACGTCTTGAGTTGGTCGAATTATATCCGTACAAAAAATTATTCGACGAAGGATTGGCTTCTGTAATGGTTGCGCATCTAAATATTCCGAGTTTAGAATCACAACCAAATTGCCCTTCTTCGGCGTCTTATAATGTCGTTACGAATCTGCTTCAAAAAGAATTAGGTTTCAACGGATTGATTTTTACAGACGGTTTAGCGATGAAAGGCGCTGCCAATTTTAAAGGTCCTGGCGATTTGGAAATTGCAGTTCTTTTAGCTGGAAATGATATTTTACTTTGCCCAGATAATGTCCCTGTAGCTTTTCAAAAATTAGAAGCAGCTTACAATGAAAACGTAATTACCGAAGAAAGATTAGCGCATTCGGTAAAAAAAATATTGCACTTCAAATACAAAGCGGGATTAAATAAATACAAGCCAATTGATTTGAAAAATTTGGTTGAAGATTTGAATCCGACACAAAATGATGCTTTACATTATAAATTGTATGAAAACGCCATTACAGTTTTAAAAAATGAAAAAGAAATTCTTCCGATAAAAGATCTAAACGAAAAAATTGCCTACATAAAATTGGGTGAAGACACCAATAGCACTTTTGTTTCAACCTTAAAAAAATATACGAATATTACAGAAGTTAGAGACATCAATCTTGACAGTCTAAATAAAGAATTGAAAAAATTTGACAAAGTAATTATCAGTTTTCACAAAGTTAATAAGCCTTGGGAAAAACAAGAGTTTACGCTACAAGAAATGCTTTGGCTGAAAGAAATTGCTAAACAGAACAAAGTAATTTTGGATGTTTTTGCAAAACCATATTCGTTACTTTCAATTAAAGATTTTGACGAAATTGAAGGATTGGTCGTTTCGTATCAAAACTCAGATATTAGCCAAGTCGTTTCGGCGGAATTGCTTTTTGGAGCTATTGATGCCAAAGGAAAATTGCCTGTTTCGATTAATGATTCCTTCCATGTCAATGATGGTTTAACGACAGAAAAATTAAATCGTTTAGCGTTTACAGCTCCAGAAAATGTCAATATGAATCCTGCTATTTTATCTAAAATTGATGCTGTAGCTCAAAAAGCAATCGATGGAAAAATGGCTCCAGGAATGCAAGTTTTAGTTGCAAGAAAAGGAAATGTCATTTTTCAGAAATCATACGGAGCACAAACTTATGATAACGGAAAAAAAGTGACTAATACAGATTTGTACGATGTTGCTTCGATTTCAAAAATGATTTCTACTTTGCCAAATGTGATGCAATTGTACGATAAAAACAAAGTCGAGCTTGATACGAAGCTAAAAGATATGCTACCATTTTTTGCGAAAACAAATAAAGAAAATATCATTTTCAAAGATTTGCTAAATCATTACGCAGGACTTCAAGCTTGGATTCCGTTTTACAAAGCAACTTTGGACCATAACAATCAGCCCTCTGAAAAGTATTACAGTAAAGTTGCTGGGTCAAATTTTACTACGAAAGTTGCTGAGAACCTTTATATCCGAAATGATTATCACGATACGATTATGAAAATCATTGCCGAAAGTCCTGTTTCTCCTAAAAAAGAATACAAATACAGCGACTTTACTTTTATCATTTTGAAGGAATATTTAGAAAGAAAAACGCATAAAAAGCTGGAAGATTTAAGCAAAGAAAATTTCTACAATACACTAGGAATGACTAATACGCTTTATAATCCGCTAGAGAAATTTGATAAAAGTAGTATTGCTCCAACCGAAGTTGATAATTATTTCCGTCATCAAGCAATTCAAGGCTATGTGCACGACATGGCCGCGGCGATGGAAGGTGGGATTGCAGGTCACGCAGGAATTTTTTCTAACAGTATGGATGTTGCCAAAATGATGCAACTGTTTTTACAAAAAGGGAATTACGGCGGAATTCAATATTTTTCTCCAGAAACTTTTGATGCTTTTAATACTTGCTATTATAAAAACGAAGGTGTTTTGAGAGGTTTAGGATTTGACAAAAGAGTCCACAAAGGCGGACCAACTTGCAATTGTGTTTCTGAAGCGAGTTTCGGACACACTGGGTTTACAGGAAACATGGCTTGGGCAGATCCAGAAACCGAAATCGTGTATGTTTTTCTATCAAACCGAACTTATCCAGAAGTAACAAACGACGAAAATAAATTAGCCAAAGGAAAAATCAGAGAAGAAATTCAGCAAATAATTCAAAATGCGATCATAAAATAACTTGAAAGCAAAGGGGCAAGAATCTTTCTTCTTGCTTCTTTCTTCTTAAAAAAATCTAACTAATCTAAAAACCAAACCCAATGACAAAAGAACGTTTAACCTCACTCGATGTCTTTAGAGGATTTACCATTTTCCTAATGACAATCGTAAATAATCCAGGAAGCTGGTCTTCTATTTATCCGCCCTTAGAACACGCCGAATGGCATGGTTGCACGCCTACCGATCTAGTTTTTCCGTTTTTTGTTTTTATAATGGGAACTGCGATTCCGTTTGCAATGCCTGTAAAACATTTTGACGGAAGTGTTTTTAATAAAATCTTAGTTCGTTCACTTCGAATTTTCTGCTTAGGATTGTTTTTAAGTGTTTTCAGCAGAATCCATTTATTTGGTTTAGAAGGAATTCCGTTATTAATAGTACGATTATTTATTGCTTTTGCCGTTGCATATGCCTTGTTAGGAAACTTTTCAATGAAAGTAAAAACCATTCTTGCCGTTGGAATTTTCATCATACTAATTTCTTTATCCTTCAGCGGATTAGAACATTTTGAAGACACTAGAATTCCAGGCGTTTTACAGCGAATTGCAATTGTATATTTCTTTACTTCTATTTTGTATTTAAAAACCAATTTAAAAACTCAGCTTTTAGTTTTAGCGACACTTTTAATCGGATATTGGCTTTTAATGGCTTTTGTTCCCGTTCCCGGATTTGGTCCTGCTAATTTCGATAAAGGAACCAATTTAGCCGCTTGGATAGACGACACACTTTTAAACGGACATTTATGGGCATCATCTAAAACTTGGGATCCTGAAGGAATTTTAAGCACGTTTCCAGCCATTGGAACAGGAATTTTAGGAATGTACATTGGTCAGCTTTTAAACTTGCAAGTTGATAAAATCGAAATCGTAAAAAAAACAGCTATTGCAGGAGTTTCTTTAGTAATTGGAGGTTTAATTTGGAACACCTTCTTCCCGATTAATAAATCGCTTTGGACAAGTTCTTATGTTTTATATACGGCTGGAATCGCAACAATCTGTTTAACGCTTTTGTATTTTATAATTGATGTAAAAGGTTATAAAAAATGGACAAAATTATTCTTGATTTGGGGAGTAAACCCGATGATTGTATTTTTCTTTTCTGGAATAATTCCGAGAGTTTTAAGCTCGATAAAAGTTGCTGATCCTGCCAATTCTGGAGAAGAAATCGGTTTTCAAGCTTACATATATGATCACGGAATTGTACCACTTTTTGAAAATACATTGAATGCATCGCTGGCTTATGCTTTGTCTTACGCCGTTTTCTGGTCTTTCATTTTATGGATTTTCTACAAAAAGAAACTGATTTTCAAAGTTTAATTTTTTTTTCCTGCAAGTTAAATTTAATCTGCGCCATCTGCTTTTATCTTTTTAAATCTGCGTGAAAAAATCTGTACGCAAAATATTTCACGCAGATTTAATAAGATTTTAGCGGATTAATTTAGATTTTATTTATTTCAAAATAATTTCAGCCGAACTAACGTAATTGTTTGTTAGTTATGATTTCTGATGCTGGTACAAAATAGAACTGCTTTTCTTTTTTCTAAAAATTTTGAGAAAAGCAGTATCTTGCCGTACTAATAAAAAGCATCATTTTTAAATTATGGATAGTCCGGTTGAAATTCCTTTTAAAAGCTTTATTCAGCTAAAACCAGAAGAAAGCACTGCAATTTACCTGCAGATTGTTTTTGAGTTTATCAAAGCCATACAAACAGGTTTTCTTCCTGAAGGTACCAAACTTCCAGGCACTCGAATTTTGTGTAAAGTGCTTTCTGTTAACCGAAATACCTTAATCAAAGCTTTTCAGGATTTAGAATCACAAGGTTGGATTGAAACGCTTCCAAATAAAGGGACTTTTATTTTATCGCAGCAAAAACAAAAAAACAAGGCTGAATTTTCAATTTCGAAAGAACAAAATTCATCGGAAGAAAATGTTGGTTTTAGTTTTCAACGTTCTACTATTCTCGAAAATCCGATAGAAATAAGCAATCTTCCACATCAATTTAATGACGGAATGCCCGATTTACGGTTGGTTCAAACCGATGTTTTGGCCCGATTATATGTTTCAAAATTAAAAAGAAGAAAAACGTCTAAAACTTACGAACAGATAGAATTGCGTTCGCATTCAAATTTTAAAACTCATTTTTCTAATTATCTCAATCTTACTCGAGGAATTCGAATTTCAACTTCCAATCTACTTACCACAAGCAGCCATGAAATCGCTTTATATTTGGTTACCAAAATATTGATTGCTCCAAATGATAAAGTCGTTGTCGCTTCTCCAGGTTATTACATGTCAAATATGACGCTAACAAATACGGGCGCACAGATTATTTCTATTCCTGTAAATGAAGACGGTATCGACACTAAAAGATTGAAAGAAATCTGCGAAACGACCAAAATTCGAGTTTTATATTTAACCTCCAATTACCATTATCCGACCACAATTTCGCTTAGCGCGAAAAAAAGAATCGAAGTTCTGGAATTAGCCAATCAATACGGATTTGTGATTCTGGAAGACGATTACGATTTTGATTTCCATTACGATAATAATCCCGTTCTACCGTTAGCCGCATTTGATTCCAATCAGAAAGTGGTTTATATTGGTTCTTTTGGAAGATCGCTTCCGTCTGGATTTAGTTACGGATTTGTTGCTGCTCCTGCGGAATTTATTAAAGAACTCGAAAAACATCAAAACATTCTAGAACCTAGAATCGACGTTCTAAAAGAGCAAGTTTTAACAGAATGGATTACGGAAGGCGAAGTGCACCGACTTTCGAAAAAGAATAAAAAAATCTACAAAGAACGCCGCGATCATTTTGTTTCGCTTTTAAATGAAAAATTAAAAGGCAAAATCAAATTTAAAGTTCCGCCTCGTGGATTGGCGATTTGGGTTGAATGGCTAGATCAATTTAATTTGATACAATTTCAAAAAGAATGTTCAAATCATGGATTATTTCTGCCAAAAACCATTTTATATCAAACCAGAAATCTTACGGCAACTCGCCTAGGTTTCGGGCATTTAGAAAAAGAAGAAATGGAAAAAGCTATTGCTATTTTGAGTGAAAGTTTGGAGATAATTATAGTGAAATGATTTTTTTTAAAACACATAGAAATATAGTTCCTTTGAAACTCTCCCCATCTCGAATATAAAACATAGCCCACGGTTTCAACCGTGGGAGACATGCAGATTAAACCCAACATTGCGTCCCACGGTTGAAACCGTGGGCTATGTTTGAATAAGATTGTCTTGAAATTTTTCTCTGATTAAAGATTTTTTTCCCTTTCCCAGAAACGATGTCTTCCTAAAGCTTTTACAAAAGAGACACTCAAGTTTTTATCCGAACGATTTTCGCTCATCAAAACACCTGGATCGTTATTTATATCGCTATTGTTTTTTATAATTTTAATCCCTTCTCCTTCAGCTGCAATAAATTTACAATGATGGTACGAATCGTTTAAAAACTCTTTAACTTCTTTAATTTTTGAAAGGTCTGAAATTCCTTTTCCCGCAGGAACAAAAACGCCATCAAAAAGTACAGATGCCGCAATTTTATACGTTTGATCAACCGGAATTTCTGTTCCTTCTTCAGAAACAATTGTCCCTAAATGTGGTGCGATAATAACGGCTTTTGCTCCTGCATTTTGCAAAGCTGTTTTCATCACTTTAACCGAATCTGCGCTTACGCCTTCTGTACATAAAAAAGCAATTTGTCGTGTTGCAATTGTATTCGAAATAGTCGGATTTTTAAGCATGCTCAATGCATCTGAAGGAGTTATATTTTGGCTAACTTTAGTTGGTTCTTGTTTTCCTTCATCATCTGCGCCAACACCATGATTAATTGGTTTTTCAATTTTCGGAACTGGAATACCTAAATTTTTACCAACCTTTGTCGCTAAACTCGAATCGACTTGATTTAAAAGACCAAGCATTCTTTCTCGAATTGCAACCGTTTCAACTTTTCCTAATTCAAAAGACAAAGCGCTCACAATATGATCTTGCTCAATTGGCGTTTGGCTGTTATAAAAAAGTTTCGCCTGACTAAAATGATCCACAAAACTTTTGCTTCTTGCTCGCACTTTATGCGCATCTACACGCTCGTTAAAACTCACAAATCCGCCTTGATCCATTTTAGCTTGAAACGGACATCCTCCTCCTAAAGAATTTGGATGATAACTTACTTTTCCCACAGCAATTTCCTGACGCATGTGTCCGTCTCGCTGGTGGTTATGCATTGGCGCAATGGTTCTATTAATTGGAATTTCATGAAAATTCGGACCTCCTAATCTTGACAGCTGCGTATCAGTGTACGAAAATAATCGACCTTGCAATAAAGGATCGTTTGAAAAATCAATTCCTGGAACTATATGTCCCGGATGAAAAGCAACTTGCTCTGTTTCTGCAAAAAAGTTATCGGTATTTCGATTCAAAACCATTTTTCCGATTATGGTTACAGGAACCAATTCTTCTGGAACTAATTTCGTTGGATCAAGCAAATCAAAATCAAATTTATGTTCGTCGCTTTCCGGAATAATCTGCACTCCTAATTCCCATTCTGGAAAATTTCCTTCTTCAATGGCTTCCCATAAATCCTTTTTATGAAAATCGGAATTTTTCCCTGAAATTTTCTGCGCTTCATCCCACGCAACTCCGTGTGTTCCTAATATTGGTTTCCAATGAAATTTCACAAAATGCGACTCGTTTTTATCGTTGACGAATCTAAAAGTATGCACGCCAAAACCTTCCATCATTCTTAAACTTCTCGGAATCGCTCTATCGCTCATCACCCACATAATCATGTGCATCGATTCAGGCATTAGTGAAATAAAATCCCAAAAAGTATCATGTGCCGAAGCAGCTTGCGGAATTTCATTATGCGGTTCTGCTTTTACAGCGTGCACTAAATCTGGAAATTTCATAGCATCTTGAATAAAAAATACTGGCATATTATTTCCAACCAAATCAAAAATACCTTCTTGCGTATAAAATTTCACAGCAAAACCCCGAACGTCTCGAGCTAAATCTGTAGAACCTCTTGAACCCGCAACAGTTGAAAATCGAACAAAAACGGGCGTTTTTATACTAGTATCATTTAAGAATCCTGCTTTGGTATATTTTTCCATTGTTTTATAAAGTTCAAAATAGCCGTGAGCGCCAGAACCTCTTGCATGTACAATGCGTTCTGGAATTCTTTCGTGATCAAAATGAGTAATTTTTTCTCGTAATATGAAATCTTCTAAAAGAGAAGGGCCTCTTTCTCCCGACTTTAAAGAATTGTTGTCGTCGTTTATTTTAACGCCTTGGTTGGTGGTTAAAAATTCGTTTTCAGCATTTGATTTGTTATATTCTAAATCGTTCTGTTTTGCATCAGAATTGTCTTGGTTTGTTTTTTTTGAATTTTTCATTTTTTGTTGATTTTACAATTTATCATTCAATGAACTATTGTTGTAATTGAGGCATTTCTCAAAAAATAGGATAACAAAGTTAGACCGCTTTTGAACTTAAAAATTATACAATTAAAGTTCAGGATTATAACATTCTAACTACAATACAATTTGACAATCAACACTTTACTGATAATTATATAATTTCATTTTTTAATCCTATAACAGAAAAAAACTTTTTGAAACTAACTTTGAAATAGAGTTTTAATTCAAAAAACGGCCAATGAACATTTACATTATTATAGAATCAATCTTAGTTTCTATTGGGGCGACATCGGCTATGACTTGGTTTAGTTATGCTATGTCGGAAAGTTTTAGAGAATTGTATAAAGAACCTGTTTTATTGAGTTTTGCCCTAAAAAAAACACACGTCAGACTTTCTAAGAAATCTCAGAGAACTTGGGCATGGCTGATACATTACATTATAGGTTTTCTATTTGTTATGGGATATTACATAGTATGGGTAAAGAACATATTACCAGTTTCTCCACTCAATGCTCTCCTACTAGGAGTTATCAGTGGTGTAATTGGCATACTCAGCTGGATAATTATATTTAAAATGACCGATCATCAAACCCCAATTGACTTTAAAGGTTATTACATCCAGTTGTTCTTTGCCCATATTATTTTTGCTGTTGCGGCAACAGCGCTCTACTCTATTACGCTACTCTTTTAATACTGCAAAAGCTTATGTCACTGTCTAAATACAATCAGAAAAGAGATTTTAAACAAACTCGTGAACCGAAAGGCAAGATCGAAAAATCGGCAAACGAACTGATTTTTGTGGTGCAAAAACACGCTGCATCGCATCTTCATTATGATTTTAGGTTAGAAATGGACGGAGTTTTAAAAAGTTGGGCAGTGCCAAAAGGTCCGTCGATGGATCCAGAAATAAAACGTTTGGCCATGATGGTCGAAGATCATCCGTACAGTTATAAAGATTTTGAAGGCACGATTCCCGAAGGAAATTATGGGGCTGGAAATGTGATTGTTTGGGATAACGGAACTTATACTTCTAACGAAAAAACTGCTTCTGACGAAAAACAATTATTGAGTGATCTCGCAAAAGGACGTTTAAGTTTTGTTTTGAAAGGCAAAAAACTGAAAGGAGAATTTTCATTGGTTAAACTTCACGGAAAACAAGAAAACGCTTGGCTTTTAATCAAGAAAAATGACAAATATGCTTCTACTGAAGATATTTTAGAAAAAAATAAATCGGTTATTTCTAAAAGAAGTTTGGAACAATTGGAAGAAAAATCTAAAAAGCTGACTTCTAAAACAGAAGAAAAAACAACCGAGAAAAAAGCGGTAAAAAAAAAGTCCAATTCAAAAGTTGAAATAGCAGATTTTCTAAAACCAATGCTCGCAACCGTACGCGAAAAACCTTTTGATGATGACGAATGGGTTTTCGAAAACAAATACGATGGCTACAGAACGATTGCGGTTATTAATGCGCAACAAGTTGATTTATTCAGTCGAAACGAACTTTCTTTTAATGCTAATTTTAAACCGATTGCAGACGAATTGAAACAAATTGATCACACTGTGGTTTTGGATGGTGAGATTGTAGTGGAAAATGACGCTGGAAAAGCTGACTTTCAACTCCTTCAAAACTATATAAAAACAGGAATCGGAAATCTGAAATATTATGTTTTTGATTTATTGAATTTGGACGGAAATCTCATTACCGAATTATCGCTTCTGGAGCGAAAAGAATTGCTTAAAATTCTTTTTAATAAATATTCGTTCTCGAATGTTTTTTATTCTGAACATACTGTTGGAGATGGAATTAAACAGTTTGAAAAAGCCGTTAAAAATAAAACAGAAGGCATAATTGCTAAAAGAGCTGACAGCACTTATACTGTAAATCGAAGAAGTACAAACTGGCTCAAAATAAAAACTGCAAATGAAGAAGAAGCGATTATAATTGGAATTACGGAGCCTAAAAATTCGAGAAAATATTTTGGTGCAATTTTGCTTGGTCAATACGATGGCAAGAAATTAAAATACATTGGAAAATGCGGAACTGGTTTTACGGAATTTGTCCTAAAAGATTTGTACACGAAACTTGAAACCTATTTTATTGAAAAATCTCCTCTTGACGAAAAAATTCCGATACATGACAAAATTCAATGGGTAAATCCAAAAGTCGTCTGTCAGGTTAAATTTTCAGAATGGACGCAAGACCAACATTTACGCCATCCCGTATATCTCGGAATTCGAATGGATAAAAAAGCGGAAGAGGTTCTTTTGTCTTTTAAAAACGATACTGCAACACAACTAAACTCAAAAGAAATGACCGCTACAAAAAAGAAAACGCAGATTCAGACCGAGAATGATTTTGATTTGAAAGTCGGAAAAACGATTTTGCATCTTACGAATCAGAACAAAATTTATTTCCCAAAAGATAAAATTACGAAAGGAGAAATTGTTCAATATTATGATGAAGTTTCAGAATTGATTCTTCCGTATTTAAAAGATCGTCCAGAATCGATGAATCGTTTTCCGAACGGAATTGACTCGCCAAGTTTTTATCAGAAAGATGTTGATGTGGATAAAATTCCGAAATGGCTGAAAACCAAAAAAATCTTCTCAGAATCTAATAATGCTGATATTGATTATCTTATTTGTAATGATAAAGAAACTTTGCTTTATATGGCCAATTTAGGCTGTATTGAAATGAATCCGTGGAATTCGACGATTAAACATATTCACAATCCAGATTGGCTGGTGATTGATTTAGATCCTGCAAAAGACGATTTTAAACAAGTTGTACAAGTTGCATTGGTTGTAAAAGAAGTTTTAGACGAATTAGAAACTGAATGTTTGTGTAAAACTTCAGGCGCTTCTGGACTTCATATTTACATTCCGCTTGGCGCGCAATACGATTATGATTCGATTAAAATTTTAGCCGAATTAATAGCGAAAGAAGTTCATTCTAGAATTCCTGAAATTACTTCGATTGACAGAAGCATTAAAAAGAGAAAAAATAAATTATACGTAGACTTTCTGCAAAACAGACGCGGGCAAACTTTAGCTGCGCCTTATTCTGTTCGTCCAAAACCTGGAGCGACCGTTTCAACGCCTTTAGAATGGAGTGAAGTAAATGAGAAATTACATCCGTCGCAATTCACGATCAAGAATGTTTTGAAACGTTTTGAGAAAAAAGGCGATTTGTGGAAACCTGTTTTATCGAAAGGAGCTAATATTAAAAAGATTATTCACAAACTAGAAGCAAGCCAAAATGCTTAAGAAGATTTTTTCTTTTTGTTTTCTAAACTTGCTTTTAGCATTTCCATTAGATCGTCGCTTTGTTTGTGTACGACTTTTAGTTTTGGAGCTGCTTTTTGCGGTTTTCCTTTGGCTTTCTTTTTAATTATGTCTAAAAGCTTAGCAGTATATTCGTCTTTAAAACCAGAAATATCAAATTTCTCTGTTAATTGATCAATTAGTTTTTCGGCCATATCCATTTCTTTTGTAGACTTTTTGGACATTGGCGGAAGCTTCAATTCTGATGTGCTTCGAATTTCTTGTTCAAATCGGATTCGGTTTAAAACAATAACATTTTTATATGGTTTTAAAATTGCCAGACTTTCTTTATTTCGAAGAACAAATCTCGTAACTCCAACTTTTCCGGAAACTTCAAGCGCATCACGAAGCAATCCGTAGGCATTCATTGCGCCTTTGTCGGGTTCGAGATAATAAGGCTGTTCGTAATAAATACTTTGGATTTCTTTTTCGAAAGCAAAACTTTCAATGTCAATTGTTTTGGTTTTAATGGCATCTGCGGCTTCAAAATCGGAATCTTCTAAAATGACATATTTATCATCGAGTTTGTAACCTTTCACGATATTCGCAAAATCAACTTCTTTTCCTGTGCCTTCATTGACACGTTTGAACTTGATATTCGCATGATCTTTCGCGTCAAGCATATCCATATCCAAACTGCTTTCCTGCACCGCCGAAAACATTTTTATCGGAATATTAATTAATCCAAAACTTACCGAACCTGTCCAAATCGATCTCATGACTTTTGCTTTAAAATTGAACCTTAAATTTAGTTCAAGCAAAAAACGTAAGCCTTACAAAATCAAAACATTACTTTATAAAATTATGAGTTATAAATTATGAATTATAAGTTGTTTTTACCGAAACTCATAACTCATAATTTATAACTCATAACTAAAAAATTACCAGCCTTTTACAGCTCCGCCTTTGAATTGCTCTAGAGCAACTTTTTCAACTTCTGGCGATTGAAAAGCTTGTAAAAACTGTTTTACTTTTTCTTCGTTTTTATTGTCTTCACGGCTTACAACCAAATTCACATAAGGAGATTCTTTATCTTCAACAAACAACGCATCGCGCGCCGGAACTAAACCTGCAGCAGCAGCAAAAGTATTGTTGATGATTGCGATAGAAACATTTTGATCGTCTAAAGCACGAGGCAATTGAGGCGCTTCTAATTCTAAAATTTTTAAGTTTTTAGGATTGCTCACAATGTCTGTTACTTTTGGCAATAAACCAACGCCGTCTTTTAATTTTAATAATCCGTTT
>Ga0190282_1053_pt1 | contig 64415 bp, 68 predicted proteins | sample ZER3_100Endo_I3_FD_131024 | JGI IMG/M metagenome (GOLD analysis project Ga0190282, IMG submission 131024) | Enriched cells of freshwater protists from Biology Centre CAS, Ceske Budejovice, Czech Republic - ZER3_100Endo_I3 | ecosystem: Environmental > Aquatic > Freshwater > Unclassified ...
TACTTCAAGAAAATAAAAAAATCGTAATTGAATGGGGAAATCCAGACGAAATTACTTTAGTAGAATGGGTTTTTAGTCCGTTAAACGAACATGAAACTTTTGTAAGTGTTACAAATTCTGGTTTTCATGGCGACACAGATAAAATTATAGATCAGGTTCGTAATTCGACTGAAGGTTTTACTTTGGTTTTGGCTGGAGCAAAAGCATTTTTAGAGCATAATTTGCGATTGAATTTGGTCTTGGATCGTTTTCCGAAAGGACTGGCTTAAATTTTGTTTCAAGTTCCAAGTTTCAAGTTGCTATAGGAAACTTGGAACTTGAAACCAACAAAACAAAAACACCATGGACGTTAAAAAACCAGAAAATATAGACGAATACATTGGCGGATTTCCTAATGATATTCAAGAAGTTTTGGACTGAGATCTTAAGTTCAGACTTATAACTTTTTTTTATCAATCCACTTTCCGACAGTTGGCGCAGTGTAATTTTTCATTTGATCCAATAAATCATCTATAGAATCGCTAACCAAAAGCATTTTTTGATTAATCTCTTTCAGCAATCCTTTTTCTGTCATGGTTTGCAGTAATTCTATAAGCGAATCATAATAGCCATCTACATTTAAAATTGCGATTGGTTTTTTATGCAAACCTAATTGCGCCCAAGTCAGCATTTCGAAAAGTTCTTCAAGAGTTCCAAAACCACCAGGAAGCGCAATTACGCCATCGCATAAATCGTTCATTTTGGTTTTTCTTTCGTGCATGCTTTCCACCAAAATTAATTCGGTTAAGCCTAAATGAGCAATTTCTTTAGATCTTAAAAAATTAGGCAATACACCAATAACTTTTCCGCCAGCATTTAAAGCTCCGTCAGCGACAGCGCCCATCAAACCGACATTTGCACCACCATAAACTAATTCTATATTTTGTTCGGCTAAGGTTTTACCCAAAGCAACTGCTTGTTCTTCGTAAATTTTTTCAGTGCCATAACTAGAAGCACAGAAAACGGTTATTCTTTTCATTTTTTTTTATTTTTTTAGAGGAGAAAGATGAAAGATGAAAGAAGCAAGAGGCAAGACAATTTATTATATTCAACATCTTTCCTCTTGCTTCTTTCTTCTTTCAGCTCAAGTCTCATTTTTTCTTCAATTCATATTCAAAATACGGAACTTCTTGACCATTAACAGTAAAAGTTAGCTCATTGATTTTTTCTGCGCCAAGTTTTAAAACGGCTTTTTGCGAACGGAAGTTTTCTGCTCCAATGTGAAAAAGTACAGAATTAACGTGCTGAAACGCATAATCGATCATTAATTGTTTGTTTGAGTTGTTGTATGGGCCGCCCCAATATTTTCTAGTGATAAAAGTGTAGCCAATTCCAACATTCGATTTTTCTGGATTGTAATCGTAGAAACTCGTTGTGCCCATAATTTCATTGGTTTGTTTATCGAGAATTAAGAACGGACTTTTTGTAAGGATCAGATCAAAGTAAGTTCTAAAAACGTCTATTTTATATCGATCTTTAGCTGGATTCTGTTCCCAAATTAACGGATCTGAAGCGGCTTCAAATAAGGCTTCAAAATGTTTTTCTTCTAACGGAATTAACTTTGAGATTTCATTTTCTAAGAAATCTGGCTGTAAATTAAAGTTTGATGTTTGCATTTTTATGATTTTAGTTAAAGGCTAAATTTTACGAACTTGAACACAAGAGACATTTTCCATTTTGATCTGTTTTCCTGTTTTTTTCAATAATCCAGTTTTAGAATCTCTTTTAAAAACAATTACATTTCCGGTTAAGACATTCGAGGCAACTAAAAATTTTCCGCTTTCATCCAAAGCAAAAATTCTTGGATGTTTTCCTAAAGTAGACTGATAGCCAATGTTTTTAAGCAATCCGTTTTCATCGATAGAAAAAATGGCAATATTGTTTTCTTTTCCGCGATTTGTTGCATACAAAAACTTTCCATCAGGAGAAATATGAATATCAGAGCTTTCAAATCCGTCTTTTATTTTATCTGAATGCGTAGCAATGCGCTGAATTTTATTTAAAACACCATTTTCATAATTGTAAACACTTATTTGTCCTGCCATTTCTTCAATGCAATACCCCCATTTTTGATTTGGGTGAAAAGTAAAATGTCTTGGTCCAGCTTCTAAATCAGTTTTCGTAAACGGATTTTTGGTTTCGACTAAAGGCTTTTTCAGATTTTCATCAAAAGCATAACAGCGAATTTTATCGGCTCCTAGGTCGGGTAAAAACAAATAATCGCATTGCGGAGAAAACACCGCCGAATGCACGTGAGATTTAGTTTGTCTGTCTTTGTTTATACTACCATCTGTGTAGTGAAAATTCTGCGCAAGCGAATCAATTTTACCGTTTTCTAAAAGCGGATAAACCGAAACACTTCCTTCTGTATAATTAGCGTTAGCCAGCCATTTTCCATTTTTATGAACACTCACATAAACCGGATTTTCGCCACCGCTTCGCTGACTGTTTAAAAAAGTTAAAGTCTTTGCTGACGGATTAAATTCAAAACTGCTCACACTCCCAGCATTTGGAGTTTTAGTGTCTGTACACGCATAAACATATTTTCCGTTTGGAGAAACCGTCAAATAAGAAGGATTCACGATATTTTTAACCGAAGTAAATTTCGTCAATTTTCCACTCAAAGTATCCAATTGATAAACCTGAATAGCTTCGGCGGTTTTATCACGATTATAGGAACCCAAAAACACGTAGGTATTTTGAGAAAACAGGTTTATTGTTAATAGAAAAGCAATTGCGAAATAGTATATTTTTGGTTTCATTTTTAGTTTTTTTGGTTTCAGGTTTGAAGTTTCAGGTTTGGCTGACATTGTCAGGCTGAGCGAAGTCGAAGCTCTTTGCGCCCTTCGACTTCGCTCAGGGTGACATTGCTGATGTTTCAATTTATTTTTTCGTTGAAAGAAAACCTTTGTCCCTTTGTTCCTCTGAGCCTTTGTTCCTTAAAAAAAAATCATCGAATATTAAGCCACCACTGTTTAAACTCCTGTTTATCATTTTTCAGTTCAACAACTTCGCCAATCATTGGTGTAATTAACGGGATTGGATTTTCAGACAAACTATTCAATTCAGTTACTTTTTTCAAAGGTTCGTCCCAAGCGTGAAGCGATAGTGAAAACTTAGAAGAATGCACCGGAAATACACGTTTTGTATTCAGGTCTTTCATGGCTTTTATTACATCTTCTGGTAAATTATGAATATATTTCCAACTCTCATTATATTGTCCATTATCAATTAAAGCCACATCAAACGGACCGTATTTTTCGCCAATTTCAGCAAAATGCTTGTCGTAACCGCTGTCTCCACCCAAATACATTTTAAAATCTTTAGTTTCCAAAACAAAAGAAGTCCAAAGCGTATTACATCTTTTAAAACTTCTGCCCGAAAAATGTCTTGATGGAGCGGTATGAATTGTCAGATTTTCATCTAATTGGATGGTGCTGTACCAATCTTTTTCGATAATGTTTTCAGTAGGAAATCCCCAAAATTCAAAATGCGAACCAACGCCAAGCGCAGTAATTATTTTCTTTGTTTTAGGCTTTAATTTTAAAATCGTTTTATAATCCAAATGATCGTAATGATCGTGCGTAATTAATAAATAATCAATTTCTGGAAGATCATCAACCGTATAAATATCAGAACCTTTAAACGATTTTGTTGTTCCTGGAATAGGAGAGGCGTTTCCGCTAAAAACAGGATCTATTAAAAATCGTTTTCCTTCCAACTGAATAAAATAAGACGAATGTCCGAACCAAACTAAAATATCTTGATCTAAAGAAAGTTCTTTTAAATTGGTTTTTACAGACGGAATTAAATCAGAAGGAATTTTTCTTTCTACTTTTTTGAAGAAGAAATCAAACAAAACTCCTGACATGCTCGCACCTTCTGCAAGATCTGGCGTAAAGCTCTGATTTTCGAATTTTCCGTTTTTATATTGTGGCGAATTCTGAATTAAAGTCAATCTTTCACCAGACGGCGCTTTTCCAAATTGAGGATGCTGTAGAAAAAAGTAAACGGCAAGAACTATTATGAATAATAGAATTAAGAATGTAATCATTTTATTTTGAGGGATATAAATTTTGGGTGTACTGAATAGAAAGTAAAATTATCTTTTTTAAAATTTCTGTATCAACATCATCTAACTTTTTGATGTATATGCAAGCTTTTGAAGAAGTATGTTTTCCTAGTTTGGGTAAAAGTTCGTCTCTTTTTTCTTCTGGCAGATAGAAATAAACGGTCATTGCTGTTTTTCTTGGCGAAAATCCAGCTAATGGCGCGTCGCCTTCATGTCCGCTGTCGTATTTGTAATGATAACTTCCAAAACCAATAATGCTTGGTCCCCACATTTTTGGTTCAAAACCAGAGACTTCTTTTATTATTTTAAGAAGTTCAAAAGCATCATTTCTTTTAACTTCGTTTTCAACAGCGTTAATAAAATCAGTAACGCTTTCTGCTGTTTCGGTGGTTTTATTTTTTGCCATTTTGAGAATTATTTTTCTTTATTAAATCGCTTTTGAGCAAAAAGTTTTTGATTTTGAATTCGGTTATATAAAACAAATCCGCATCTTGTGGCATTTGGTTTTCCATAGCAATAAAACTCACATCACTTTCTGGAAAATACAAATTGACAGAAGAAAATCCATCACCTCCTAAACCTGTGTGTCCAAGATATTTTACATTGTCTTCTTCAACAATTCTAATTCCGTAACCATAAGGTTGTTTTTCTTTTCCGAAGAAATTATGTTGCGAAAGAATTGTGTTTTTAGTTAATAATTTATACGATTCTGGCTTTAAGATTTTTCCTTTATGCAAATTGTTATTCCAAATCGCAAGATCTGAAACAGTTGAAATTACACCGTCTGCACCTAAGTTGTTATTATTTATGAAGCCAAACTTCAAAGGAGTAAGAGTGTTTTTATTATTGTCATATCCAGTTGCTAAATTCTGAGTTTTGTCTGCAGAATAACAAAAAGTATGATTCATTTTTAATTTCTTAAAAAGCGATTCAGACACTTCTGTATAACTTTTTTTAGTGGTGAATTCAACAATCTTTCCGATTAAGCTATAGTTTAAATTGCCATATTTAAATTGTGTTCCAGGTTTAAAAGCCAGTGGTTTTTGCAAATCGACAATTCCATGCGAATGATTTAAAAGCTGATGAACGGTAACAGAATCTGCCCAAGTTTGTTTGAGCTCAGGTAAATATTTTTTAATCGGAGCATTCAAATCTACTTTTCCTTTTTCTACTTCTAATAAAAGTAAAACGGCAGCAATTAATTTACTGTTTGACATAATCTCAAATTGCGTATCCATTTTTATAGGCGTTCTAGTTTCGAAATTCGAAAATCCTTCTGCTTTAGAATACAGCGTTTTTCCATTTTGTGAAATCAAAACAGTACCATTAAATTTAGGATTAGCATTTTGAATTATACTATCGATACTTTTTTTGAAATCGTCTTTTTTCTGTGCTGAAGAATGACAGCTGGTTAAGATTACTAGCAGTAATAAGGAAATTTTAGAGATGAAGTTCATTTTGGTTATTGAGAGTTTTTTTGTTTTGAGTTTCAGGTTTTAAGTTTCACGTTTCACGTTTTCAGAGGTAACTTGAAACCTGAAACTTGAAACAAAATTTTAAATTAAAACATTCCGTTTTTGTTAATAGAATCTTTTGGAACGGGTTGCCCGAGATCCCAAAGTTCGATGATTTTATCCGATTCGAATTTAAGAATATGCACAACGGCAAAACCAATATCTGAAGGCGTTTGTTTGAGATGTGAATGCACAGCAACCAAGTTTCCGTCTTCTAGAATATGATGTATTTTAAAAACCTTATTCGGATTTGTTCTGGCAGATTCTTCCATGGCAAGCATTAAGGTGTCTGCATCGCCTTTGAAATAAGCGTTGTGGTGTTTGAAATTCTTTCCAACATATAACCGAAAACCTTCGTGAGGATGCCCTTTTGCTGCCAATTTCAGGAAGTTTTTAGCGATTTCTTTCTTAGTCATGATTCAAAATTTAAAAGCAAACTAAGTTATGAAATAAAGTGCTATAAATTTTGCAGAAAAGGATTGGAAATTTATAAAATTAAAGGACTTCCGATTTTATTTTATTCAGGTCTACGCCTAGTTTGGTAAATTCTTTTTCGCCCAATTCGGTTATGTAGAAATGTTTGTCTGCGGGATTATTTTTTGCAATCCATTTTTTGTCGGCAAATGTCTCTAAAAGTAATTCGCCCAATTTGCCACCAATATGTTCGTAGCATTTTTTTGCTGGTTTTATGGTTTTGTCGCTCATAATTATTTGTTCTTTTTTAAAGCTATTTTAGAAGCTAAATAAGCCATCGGAAGATAAGCGAAAATTAGATCTACAAAACCAAACCAAATAGGAGACGGCAAAGTAAAAATCGTAACAATACCGCCAAACAAAAAGAAAGCGCCAATTGCAAATGCCAGTTTCGTTTTGTGATGAATGGCGGCAATAGCCGTCGTCAATGCTCCTGCAAAAGTTCCGATTGCGTGTGCCAAAAAAGGAAAAAGAAAATGCTTTGGTTCAAATAAATGCATGCTTGCCTTTAAACCTTCGGTAGTGGTAACATCTGCACCATTTGGAGCCGGAATTATAGAATTGCTCAATAAAATAATACTCATATTGACAATACTTCCAATAACAAGACCTGCAATTACAGCCAAAGTATTTCTTAAAAATGGATTCATAATTTTCGTTTTTACCTAACGAATTTATGAAAAATAAAGCAATTAGTTAAATGATTGTCTGAATTCTAAGGGCGAAATATTAGTCTTTGTTTTGAATAATTTGCTGAATGATTGCTGATGCTCAAAACCAAGTTCAAATGCAATTTCGCTGATAGATATGGTAGTGGTTGAGAGTTTTTCTTTGGCTTTTTCTATCAATTTATTATGAATGTGCTGTTGGGTGCTTTGGCCCGTATGCGTTTTTAATAATGCACTCAGATAATTGGGAGAAACGTTTAAATTGTCGGCAATAAATTGAACCGTCGGAAGTCCTTTTTGTTTTAATGAATCATCTGTAAAATGATCTTCAAGCAATTTTTCTAAACGCGCTAATATCTGATGACTGCTAATTTTTCGAGTAATAAATTGTCTGTTGTAAAATCTTTCAGCGTAAGTCAAAAATAATTCAATTTGCGCAATAATTACATCTTGGCTAAACTTATCAATATTGGATTGATATTCTTGTTGAATATTTTTAATGATATCAATGAGCATATTCTCTTCTTTATCAGAAAGATGAAGCGCTTCATTAACAGCATAACCAAAATAATCGTATTGTTTGATTTTCTGCGCAAGCGGAGTATTCCAAAGAAAATCAGGATGAATCAATAACGACCATCCTGTGTGTTGCAATTCGGCATTTCCTTCAATAGAAAAAACTTGTCCTGGCGAAAGAAATATTAAAACTCCTTCTTTAAAATCATATTCCTGCTGCCCGTATCGCATTTTTGCGTTGGCATTTCTTTTTAAAGCAATCGAATAAAAATCCAACATTAAGCTTTTTGGTTCTTCGTTATGGAGATATTTTAAATCTTCAAAATTGTAAACGCTCACCAAAGGATGTTCGGGTTTTGGCAAATCTCTAAAATCATGAAATTCGCTTATTGTTTTAAATCGAAGTGGTTGCTGATTTGCCATACTACAAAGTACTTAATTTTGATTGAAAATTAGAGCAAATTCTTTCGCATAATCTACCAGTTTTGTTTTTCCTAAAATGGCAGGACGATTTTGATAATAATCTTCACCAAGTAAACCGCTGTAAAGTGCGGCGTACATTTCTACCAAACCTTGCGCAATTTTAGGTTGCATTCCAACAGCAATTAATCCGTTTAGTGTTTCTTCGTCGCTAATTAATTTCCATTTTAAATTTGGATTTCCGATTGCTTCTCCTAAAATTTTTACGGTTTGATCTCCAGTAAGTTCTTCGCTGGCTACATAACGTATTTTTTTTCCGTCAAGCGGATTGGTAAGCTCTTCTGCAATTGCTTCTGCAATATCGTTTGGAGAAACCCACGGAATCAATTGGTCTGCTCCATAATTAGCAGCAATAAGTCCTTGATTTTTAATTGTCGGGATATAAGCTAACAGGTTGTAATAAAAAGAAGTCGGACGCATAAATGTAATCGAAACATCTGAAAGCTTGTTCAAAACCGCTTCGATTTCATTATAACGCTGAATAATTCCAGAACCTTGTTCTAAATGTGCGCCAATACTGCTTAAAAACACGACACGTTTTACACCAGATTTTGCGATAGCTTCTGCATAATTATTTCCAATTGCACGAGTAAAAGCATCCAAATCAAGATTCGGATCAAAATAATTTGCACGCGGAATCATGCAATATACAGCATCTGCTCCCGTAAAAGTTTGAGTTAAAAAATTGACATCATTTACAGAACCAATTGCGGCTTGAGCTCCAAGATTTTCAATTTCCGATTTTCTTTCGCTACTGCTGGCAATTACTGTAATTTGATGTTCGTCATTTAATAAAGCTTTCGCTAAAGGCTTGCTAATGTTCCCTAGAGAACCTGTAATTATAATTTTCATAATACTATTTTTTTGATGATACAAAGTTGCGAAGCATCAGAGAAATAGATTTAGCCAAATCTATGATTGACGTAGTCTAAAATAATAGTATGAAATATGATTTTATTTTTCGGATAATTTCCTTTCCGTTTCAATTTGAGGTTTTCCAGTAGCATTTGGCAGACCTTTTCCAGTTTCAATTAGCTTTTTCAAACTATTCTCGATGTAATTGGTCCAGCCTGCTTTGCAAACTTCAAAACATTCATATTCTGGAACTAAACCAACGTGCGTAAAAGTAAGTTTTGTTTTGTCGTTTTCTTTCGAAATATCAAAAACAGCAGTTGTATTAGTCCATTCCGTATCGTCTTTGGTGAAGCTGAAATAATTTTCCTCAATCAGCCAAACGATTTTCTGATTCGGAATTACTTCAATCAATTTTATTTTACATCGATGAACATCTTCGTAATGATATTTAAATTCATCGCCTTGATTGGCTGTTTTTCCTTCAATTTCTTCAGACCACCAGCCGCGAACATTTTGTATCGCTTTAAAAACTTGTTCTGGTGATTGATCGACAAGTATAGTTGTGGTAAAATCGTGAGTATTCATAATCAATTGATTTTTAAATTAGTAAAGTAAATTTACAATCTAAAAATCAATTGATTAAGGTATTAAAAGACAATTTTAAGGGGTATTTCAGACAAGTTTATTAAATGCCATAAAAGAGTATCGCAAGTGCCATAATTGAGGCAAATAAAATTGAAAAGCTCAGGAAAGCTATAAAAGTTACTCTCCATCCGCTAAAAGTGTCTCCTCCATTTTCGTTATGCTTTTGGATGTTTTCTTCTTGATAATTTTGAATTATTTGAGCAGCAATAAAGGAATAAAGAGCTGGAAAAATAATTTTAGGAAAGTTTTCAGGAAGGCTAAATGAGATTCCAATGATGGCAATTGTACATAATACTGTAATGATCCAAGTGTTTCTGGCTTTTTCTAAATCATTAAAAGTTTTAAAATTTTGTGCAATGCAATATCCAGCAACTAATGGACCGCCAAAAAAAGTTGCGGTGCTGATTGCTTTTTTAGAATATATTTTCTCTGTTGGAATTTCTTCAAAAACTGATGTTTCTACGTTATGGTCTTCTGTCATTTTTATGAATTGAGATTTTGGGTTTATAGTATTTTTTTAATTTTTTGTGGAATTTTATTAATGAGTTCAAAATGCTTTGACATCACATTTTCTAGATCTAAAGTTCCGCCTAAGATGATCATTTCTTTATGTGCGAAACGTTTTCCGAGTCGGTCTTCGAGCATGATTTTTTCCATGCTTTGCGCTATTTCAATTTCATGCAAGAACTCATTTGGATGTCCGGCTGTGCAAATTACAAGACCATACGGAATGGTTTTCATTTTTCTTGAAGTATCGTTTTGTCCGTAGGCATATCCTACGGAGTAAACGCGGTCAAACCAACCTTTTAATTTTGCTGGACAATCGCTCCACCAAACAGGATATAAAAAAATGATGCAGCCTGCTTTTTCTATTTTTTCTTGTTCAGCTAAAACATCTGCAGGAATAGTAAGTTGTGTTTTGGCAAAACCCTCACGTTCATATTCTTCTTCAGACATATCGCTGGCAAAATTAGACGCATATAAATCAGAGATTTCTACATTCCATTTTTCATTATTCAAGGCTAGTTTTAATCTTTCTAGAACTTGAAAAGTATACGATTTTCTGCTCGGATGTGCGTAAACAATTAGAATGTTCATTTCCAGATTTTTTGGATTTATAATTGCTTTAAAATTTCAATCTGATCTGTACGAAAATACAAATTAAATCCAAATAATATTATTCCTCAGAAAATTCTAAAATATCGCCTGGCTGACAATCCAAAACTTTGCAGATTGCTTCTAGTGTACTGAAACGAATTGCTTTTGCTTTTCCCGTTTTTAAGATGGAAAGATTCGATAAGGTTAAATCGACTTTTTCTGAAAGTTCGTTTAATGACATTTTTCGCTTTGCCATCATGACGTCTAAATTTACTATAATGGGCATACTTTTTTGTTTAAATAGTTAAGTCAATTTCAGATTGAAATTTCGATTCCTCTTTTAAAAATCTGTCCGACAACAAACATCACAATTGCCATAAAAATCCAAATGCTGTGGCCTTCTAAATTAAGTGATTCTAACGAAGGAAGTTTTACGCCTTTAAGAATTAACCAATTGTTGAATTTGAAAGCCCAAAAAGAAAACAATCCAATTCCGAAAGCCAAATAAGACAAATAAGATATAAAGCGTCCCATTTCGGCAGTAAAAGGCTGTTCGATGTTTAATTTTTTCTCGTGCAGCATTTTTACAATCAGGTAAAATATAATCGCTTTTAAGATTGCCACAATGCTGATAAAACATATTTCTTGAATGTAAAAACTAGGACTGAAAGTGTACAAATTTAGCAAATCGAGAAATCGAGCGTTATAGGAATTTATCGTCATAGTGTAAATTCCGTTAAAAAGATACATACCAGCTTCTACGCATAAGCCAATAAAAATAATCCATGATAAAATATTTAAAATTTTTAGGATCTGCGATGTTCCAATTTTAATTTCCATAATAATCAAGATTAAAAGTGATGATGCTAAAATAATAAAAATTTACTGATAATCAATAAATAAATGTTTTTTATCAAAAAAAAACTCCAGCTTTAGATTTGCTGGAGTTAAATTTTTTATGGTTTGGAAATATTTTATTTGAGTGCTTTTCGTTCGTTTTCAAGCATTTTTTCTACATTAAAATAAATTCCGTCTACATTATAAACGCCTTTTTCAAAACTTAGATAATCACAATTTCCAACAAGCGATTGCTCTTTCGATTCTATTTCAAATAGGTTGAGCAGAATATATTCGTGATCGACCATTAGGACATGGAAACCAGTTTCGCACTTTTTTCCGTCGCCAGAAGAGAGTATGACATTCAAGATGCTGTGAAATTTAAAAGCAATAATTTTTGCAGTCGCTTCATCGCCTTTTAAATGATAAATATAGGCTAGATAGTTGAGCTGGCGCAAATCAAATGGAAATTCGGTTAGGGAATTATTGGAGAGTTTTATAATTTCATCGTAATCGGAAGCTTCGAGTTTTTCTTTCGTATAATATTTCTGAAGTTTTTCTTCATCTGAAGGTGTTCAAAAAGCATTGTATTTGGGCTGAAAAAAATAACCTAAATATAAATGGCTGTATTCATCATGCGTCAAAAGGGTATCGTTTTTTACCAATCTTTCCATCAATTTCGGATAAAAGAATTTCGAATTCTTATCATTGATTTCTTTTTCGATTGCTTTATAATCGGGTATTTTAAAACCAAGATCTTGAGCATTTAACTGGAATCCGAAACAAAAAATAAGAAGAAGGATAAATTGCTTTGGCATGATTTATAAGGTTTTAGGTGGAGGTTTTAGCCTAACTAAAATACAAATTATTTGAACACAAAATCTTCTTATGAATGCAGAAGCGTGAAGGATGGGAGCGGCATCCTTTTGTGGTGTGGTTCACCACAAAAGATATAGCGGACAGCCTGACCCGGAGGGACACGCCCTAATGAAACTGAAACTTATTCTTCTGGAGCATCAATAATCCATTTTCCTTTTTCTTTTGCAATATCGATTAATTTTTGACCTTGCTCTGTCATTAAATTTAGTTCAATCATGCGTTCGGCTCTTTCAATATTGGGTTTGCTCCATTTGCTGGTTTTTGGGTTTCGATGAGAGAAAGTAAGGTAATAGCTTTCGGCGTCACGTTTTTTGCAGAGACTATCAATCCAACCAAAGCAAAGGGCTTCTTCAGTTGCTTCGACTAAGTTTACGCTTTCTGTTTTGCTTTTTTTGTGATACAAAATTAACCAAACCGATTTTTCCGTTTGACTGTTTGCTTCGAGCCAATTGTGCCAATCTTGTCTCGTTTGGGCATAAACCGCTAATTTTCCGTCTTTAGTTTCCATCTTTTTAGTTTTATTTTATAAAGGTAAAATGCCTTTGTGATAACAGTATGTCAGTAATAAAATTAAAAATAAAGAACTGAAAATAAAAGGATTATAGTTTTTTATTAATGTCCAAACTGTTTTCTGAGATCTAAATTAAGACTGTATTGTTCTTCAACAGGAATGATTTTTCTTTGAACTTTGTTGATGTCGTTTCCTTCTTCTGTCCATAAAAACGGGTAAAAATTAAAAACCTGATCGCCTTGTAATGCGTCAAGATCTTTTTTCCAGTTTTCCCAGCGGTTGCCAGCATAATATTTATCTAAATCGTTATTGAAGCAAAACTCTAAAAACTGAGAATAGGTAATATCAAGCTGTTCGTATTCTAGGTTGTCTGGCGCAAAATAATATATTTTTCCAAGATCGTTTCCAAATGTACCGCCATTCAGTATGTAAAAACCACCCAAAGCATCGTCGGCAATTAAAAGGTAAGAGGGAGCTTCTCCAAATTCGTTAAAAGATTTTCCTTTGTTCCAATCAGGAAGGCTTCGGTCAAGTTTGGTGCTTCCAGAACCAAGAATTCTGATCCAGCCATTATCAATTAAAATTCCGCCAGTTTTATAGACAATAGCGCCCATTGGCGAACTAGTTGTAACTTGGGTATGATACAAAGCGTCTTTGGCTTTTTGAGGATCTGCTGGAAGAATTTCTACTTTGTTCTTGGCAGCATTTGCCCATTCTTTTACTAATTTCCATCCAGAATCTGTCTGATCGATGAGTTCGTTTACTGGTCGCATTTTTGTTTGTGAATAAGTTGTTGTAGAGGATAAAAAAATTAAGGCGGTTAAGGCGAAAAATTTCATTTTGGGTTTTATAGACTTTCGGTTAATTGGTTATTTTAGTCGGAGCAGAACTCCTTTTCGTTTGACAATATTTTTATAGTCCCATTGAATTTCTCTGCTTTTCTCGAGCCAACGTTCGATATCTCGCTCGTTTATTTGATCGACGTTTGTATAACGTTTTTCGGCAGCTTTAAATGAACCTTCGTTTTGGAGTTTTTCTTCGTCAAAAGATTGACCGCTCCAGAAAAGTAATCTAACTGAATCTTTTAATTTACTGTAGCCCACAATTGGATTTCCATCAAGAAACCAAACAGGATGAGCATGCCAGATTTTGTTTTCGGCATCAGGAAGATTTTTGTTGATAATGGCAAAAAGAATATCGCAGATTTCTTTGTTTTCTGCTGTTTGAGCATCGTTATAATCTTGAATCTGATTCATGTCTTTAGCATTTTAGGGTTATTTTATATTTTGTGTTAACTCGAATAAAATATAAGTTCCGTTGCTTGAATGTCCTCTTGATTTTTCTGCAAACCCTTTTTTAATGTAAAATTCAACCGCTTTGGTATTGTTTACAAGACATTTTAAGGTAATTGGAAATGCAGTTTTTTGTATGGCGGCTTTTAATAATTCGGTGCCAATATTTTTTCCTTGATATTTGTTATCAACGTAAAGATGATGAATAAAATTGTTGGGAATCCAAATCGAAATAAATCCGACAACAATATGGTTTATGTGAGCCGTCAAAATATATTCTCCCTGAGTTTGCTTTTCAAAATCTTCTAATTTGAATTCGGAGATATCTTGCTCTATAAATGTGCGTTGTCTTTCATTTAAGAATAACTCTCTTAAATGCTGTAAATCAATATCTCGGAATTCTATTATTTCCATTTAGAATTTACCTTTACTGTTCTTCGATTATAGAGTTTCCTTTTGATTGGTCGCCCGATGTCCACTGCCAAGTTTCATGAAGTCTTATTTTGCCATTTTCTAAAATTTCAGGTTTAGAACTGCAAATTCCTGTCATTAATTCTCCTTTTTCATTTATTTGATGGTATCTCATTTCGATATTTCCTTCTTCATCAACTAAACCAATAAGATGGCCTTTTTTGATTTTTCCTCCTGAATATTCTGAAGTCAAAATATTTGCTTCTTGTTTATAGTGAAAGGCAGTTTCGTTAGATGTTTCTCCGTTTTCGCTATTGCTAATAGGTTTGAAAATTTTATTATTGTAATTAATCATTTTAAATGCAGTTAAGAAAGAGACAAGATAAATAAAAAATCCGACCTGTTTGTACAAATCGGATTTTGTGTATGGATTGATTTTTTAAGGCTGCAATTTTTTCATGAATTCATTCGAAGCCATTTCTAAAGCTTTATAATAATTTCCTTTTTTAAGTTCAGGAACCGCAAACGTACTAATTATAGTTTGTGTTTCTTCAGTAGTTAATTTGTATTTTATAAAATCTACGCTTAAAACCTGAATTTGTCTTAATGATTTGCTGACAAGGATTAAAATGGTAGGATCTAATCTCGGATCTTTTGATAAAAATTTGTCAAGGTCTACAGCAAATTCTTCAAAAGAAGGAAATGGTTGAACAGATGGAGTCGTGATGATAACAATTTTATAAAGATATTTTTTTTCAAAATTGTTTAGAGTCGTGTTTAAAACTTTAAGTTCTTCTGGTTTTAGAATTTTTTCGAAGTCGTTAACACAATCTGAAGACTGCAAAAAAGAACTTTTTAAATTTGAAGTAAATTCAGCATTGTTTTTTGTTTGGGCAGATAAAAAAACTGATGAAAACAGTATAATTGTAAAGAATAAATTTTTCATTCTAGGGCAGGTTAGATTTGGTGCAGCAAAAGTAGCACATTCTTGACTTTAAATAAGCTACGAAAGTGAAGAATATATTAATTTAAATGAAAAAAAATCCAAGAGGCACAAGAGCCAATTGGATTTTTTTATGAATCTGTTTTCACAGACTATATTTTTTCAGTTTTTCCTGTATGTACGTCGTAACACATTGAGACTACTTTTACTTTATGCCCTTTTGCAATAGCATCATCCTGAATTTGTTTGGTTGAATGTTTGATGTTTGCCTTAATGGCGCCTAAATAATTTTGTGCTTTTGGTAAAATTTTGTCAGCTTGGATTTCTTCATCTTCATTTGAGATCGTTTCTACAATATCGTCAATATGATTTAAATGCTTTTTGTACGATCTGTCTTTGTCGTTAATATATGCTTTTACAGCACCGCATTCTGTGTGACCTAAAACAATAATTAATTTTGTGTCTAGATGTTCTATGGCATATTCAATGCTTCCCATATCAATATCTGAAATTAGATTTCCTGCATTTCGTATTACAAATAAATCACCAATTCCTTGATCGAAAATAATTTCTGGCGATACTCTGCTGTCTGAACAAGTTATGATAACTGCAAAAGGTTTTTGCCCATTTTGATTTGCGAGAACGGTTTTCTTATCTTGATGCGGATGAATAGATTTACCTTCTAAAAAACGTCGATTTCCTGTTTCTAATTGTTCTATTTCGGTGGTGTTTTTACCAGCATTTTTTTCTTTGTTATCCTTACAGCTCCATACAATTCCAGCTATGAAAAATGATAATAGAACAACGATAATAATTTTACCTCTCATTTTATAATTATTTTACATTTAAAACATTACAAAACTAATTCGCTTTAAATTGATAAGAGGTTGCTAGAGGTCTTTTTTATATTAAAATAAGACAGATTATTAAATTTTAGATTTCCATATTTAAATAAAAAATCCGACTTGCTTTTGCAAATCGGATTTTGAAATTTTCTATTGAAGTAAAGGAATTAAATGATCCCATTTCAGTTCTTTGGCAAAATCTAAAGCAGTTTTTCCGTTATGGGTTTTTGCAGCTGGATTTGCGCCTGCTTGTAAAATGAGTTCTACAGAAGTTTGATTTCCAGCAATAGCTTCTCGATGTAAAAATGTGTAACCCAAATCGTCTTGAGCTTCTATTTCTTCCGGATTGCTTTTTAAGAATTCAATGAGGCTTTCTTTCATGTTTTTGCTCATTGGATGTTCAATTAGATTCTCAGGTTTCTCTTTTTGTTCATTTACAACTAAAATATCATTAAAATCACCAAATTCTAATCCCCACGCTCCATCATGATCTTCTCTTTCTTCGTTGCTCATTTCTGAACGCATTGCGTGAATTGTAAATGCTCCGTAAGTTTTACCATTAATTGCAAATAACCAGTCGCTAATTTGATTGATTGGAATTGCAATTTCATCACCATTATTAACATTCGTCAATTCGTTAGGATCATTTACTAAAACTCCGTAGATTGTTTCACCATCAAAATTTACATCGTTAATCCACATATGTTCTACAATGGTTTCATCGTCAATATCTTGAGTAAAAGCTAGTTTTACGCAAGCAACATCTAATCCTGGAATTATTCTTCTGTATTCCCAAGATAATTCTCTCCAGAAATATTTAAATGTTTCTTGAGCTCTTTTATAGGCTTCGATCAATTTTGGGCTTTCCCCGTCGGCGTAGAATATCTTTGTTTCGGACATGATTTTTATTTGATTTTTTGTTAGATTACATTTATTAAAATTAAAGAATATTTGTTTGAATAGCGATTAGAAATTTGTTTTTCTTTCAACTTTAACAGTCTGTTATCTTAGAGATTTAAAGGCATAAAAAAATCCGACCTGCTTTCACAGATCGGATTTTATAATTGAAAATTATATATAACTCCGTAAAGAAATGAATTCTTTACATTGTATATTTTACAAGTGAATTACTTCGCCGTAAGCATCAGCAACAGCTTCCATAACAGCCTCGCTCATTGTTGGGTGAGGGTGGATTGCTTTTAAGATTTCGTGACCAGTAGTTTCTAGTTTACGAGCTACAACTGCTTCAGCAATCATATCTGTAACACCAGCACCAATCATGTGGCATCCTAACCATTCTCCGTATTTAGCATCAAAGATTACTTTTACGAATCCGTCAGCAGCTCCGGCAGCTTTTGCTTTTCCAGAAGCTGAGAATGGGAATTTACCAATTTTTAATTCGTAACCTTTTTCTTTAGCTTGTTTTTCAGTTAAACCAACAGAAGCGATTTCTGGAGTAGCATAAGTACAACCAGGAATGTTTCCGTAATCGATTGGATCAACGTGTAAACCTTTAATTTTCTCCACACAGTTGATTCCTTCAGCAGAAGCAACGTGAGCTAAAGCTTGACCTGGAGTAACGTCTCCAATTGCGTAGTATCCTGGAATATTAGTTTGGTTGTAAGCGTTTACTAAGATTTTATCTCTGTCAACTGCAATACCAACTTCTTCTAATCCGATGTTTTCAATGTTTGTTTTGATTCCAACTGCAGAAAGTACGATGTCAGCTTCAAGAATTTCTTCTCCTTTTGCTGTTTTTACAGTTGCTTTTACTCCGTTTCCAGAAGTATCAATTTTTTCTACAGAAGAGTTAGTCATGATTTTTACACCAGCTTTCTTCATAGAACGCTCCATTTGTTTAGAAACGTCTTCGTCTTCTACAGGAACGATATTTGGCATAAATTCTACAATAGTAACGTCAGTTCCCATTGAGTTGTAGAAGTGAGCAAACTCAACTCCAATTGCTCCAGAACCTACAATAATCATAGATTTTGGTTGAGTTGGTAATGTCATTGCTTGACGGTATCCAATTACTTTAACACCATCTTGAGGTAAGTTTGGCAACTCACGAGAACGAGCACCAGTTGCGATGATAATGTGATCAGCGCTGTATTCTGTAACTTTATTATCTTTATCAGTAACGTCAAGTTTTTTTCCTGGTTTTAGTTTTCCAAAACCTTCAATAACGTCAATTTTGTTTTTTTTCATTAAGAATTGAACCCCTTTGCTCATTCCTTCCGCAACACCACGGCTACGTTGAATAACTGCTGGGAAATCTTTATCAAATTCAGAAACTTTCAATCCGTAGTCAGAAGCGTGTTTAAGGTAATCAAAAACTTGAGCAGATTTTAAAAGTGCTTTTGTTGGGATACATCCCCAGTTAAGGCAAACTCCACCAAGATTTTCTTTTTCTACTACAGCTACTTTAAAGCCTAATTGAGAAGCTCTAATCGCTGTTACATATCCTCCAGGACCACTTCCTAAAACAATAACGTCGTATTTCATTTTTTTTGTTTTTAGTATTAACTATCGAAAATGAAGTTTGTATTTCCGAAACTCATCTTTCGATTTCTTCTTTAGTTATTTGTGTTTGCGAATTTAAGGATTTATTTTAAATGAACACTTGAAATTTTGTTTTTAAAGAGAGAGATTTTGGTCTTTTCACAGAGATTAAATGAAAAGTTAAATGAAAAGGTAAAAAAAGAATAATATCCTGCTTTTTTTTAATAAAATCACAGCAAAGTTGCTGGTGCGAAATTCTGAATCGAAGTTTATATAAATCAAAAACCACGCTTTTATTGATTTAAAAGTGTGGTTTTTGGTTTTAAAATATAATAGAATATTTATTGAATAATGACTTTTTTGACAATGTGTGCATCTTCATTTTCTATTTATAGACTCTTTTTAATAAATTATATATTTTAAATTTGATTTAAATCTTCACATGTCCCCAGTTTTCTCCGCTGGCAATTCTTCTGATTTGCATTTCGCTTACGCCAAATTGTTTTGCAATCATTTTAAGACGTGTTTTTTGTTCAGGTCTTGCTAGGATTTTTTTAATTAACATCACTTTTGTAGTGGTTAGTTTTCGTCCGTCGGCTTTAAGATTGTGTTCAATTAAATTCTTTTTTGCCTGAATAACACGTGGACTTTTACGGCTGTGGGCCATCATTTCTTCTTTCGTTGCCCATCGAAGATTCCTAACATCGTCGTTGGCTCTATTGTAATCTAAATGCAGAACATATGTTTGCTCTTCAGATTCTTTTGGAATAAAATATTGGGCAACTAACTTATATAAGAAGAGATATTTATTTACGATTTTATCGTCTTTTTTAACCTTAAAACGGAAAGTTGGATATCCGTCGCTTAAACCTCCTTTTAAAATGCGTCCATTTTCAATTTCGTCTGTAAAACTTATTAATCGACCTCTATTCGAAATGGCGTATCTTAATTGTAATGAGGCATTTATTTCTATTTCTTTGAATTTTTCATCAGGATAAAATCTATTTTGTGGCATATTCTTTTACATTTGATTTCTATACTCTCAAAGATAAAGAATAAACAAAAAATTCCTGCTATCTAACTGATTGGAAAAGAGCAATTTTATGATTTCTATAACGCTAATTTAACGTTTTAAAGCGTTTTTGACAGTTTTTAGTCGGATTTTAAATCACAATTTATGAATACTGCAGTTTTTTAATTTAAGAAACAAACGTCAATTTATAGCTAAATAATTATTAATTTATTGGTTTTGACAACTCTTCAAATAATTAATTTCCTTCTTTACTAATAAAAATAGCGTAAAGATTCAGTTTGAGGGATATTCAAAATCAATTCTTAGCTCAATTATATTAAAAAATGGGTTTGACTTTTAATTAGAAGTCAAACCCATTTTTTTAAACTTGGATACTTTTAATAGTGTCTTTTGTTGCTATAAAAAAGAAAAAATTATCTATTACAAGGAGTTCTAATAATCAGGTGTACCGTGTATTCTTTTTGAATGTTATAATCCGATAATGTTCTGCCGTCTTCAAGTTGTAATCCTCCAAATAAAATTCTCTGGCACTCAACTGGGATTCCTTCTTTATCATATATTTTAGCCTTAAGATTATCAATTGTATCAGAACTTTCCAACTCAAGAGTTATAGTTCTTGTAGTGCCAAAAACTTTTACAAAAATTTGCATTGAGAATGCATTAGCCGAAAAGACTAAAAAGAAAACGATAAAAAGTAAATTTTTTTTCATAGGTTTTTTAAAATGATTATTTATCCATCAAACATACTTATTTATTTGTAAGAATACAAGTGGTGTTATTGAGTTGTTATAAATTCACTTTTTCCTAAATACAGTCAATAATGATAATTTTTAGCGATTAAATTTTTGTAAGATTTTGAAAGTAAATGATGTAAGTAATTTCGTAAAGCTAATAAATTACTGAAATTGCATATTTAGCTGAAGAAAACATTTAAAAATTAATTGCGCATTTATATGATAAAAGGGTTTGACTTTTTAAAGTCAAACCCTTTTATTGTAATAATTGTATTGAAAGCTATTTTTAAAATGTAATCAATACAATTTTATTTTTTAATAAATTAAAATCACGGACATGGATAAGTTATAACTGCATGTATTGTACTTTCTTTTTGAATGTTATAATCATTTAATGTCCTTCCATCCTCAAGTTGTTTTCCTGCAAATATTAATCTTATACATTTAGGGTCAATTCCTTCTTTATCTTGTATTTTAGCCTTAAGATTATCAATAGTGTCAGAACTTTCCATCTCAACAGTTATAACTCTTCCACTACCCACAACTTTTATAAAAATTTGCATTGAGAATGCACTAACCGAAAAGGCTAAAAAGAAAACGAGAAAAAGCAATTTTTTTTTCATGTGTATTTTTTAAAAATGATTATTTATTCATCAAACATACTTATTTATTTGTAAGAATACAAGTGATATTTTTGAGTTGTTATAAAATAAAGTTTCCATAAATACAGTAAATAAGGATGTTTTTAGTGTTTGTGTTTTTGTAAGGATTTGAATATGAGTAATGTAGGTAATTTCTCAACGGTCAATTAGCTTCTGTTGGTGAAATATTTAAGATCAATTCTATAGTCATATGAATAAAAGGGTTCAACTTTTTAATTAAAGTTGAACCCTTTTATTTTTAATCTCACAGACTTTTTAGAAGTGTTTCTTGTTGCTCATTTAAGAATGATCTAATTGCATGGATAACCAATAACTAGATGTACATAAGACTCTTTTTGTATGTTATAATCAGATAATGTTCTGCCGTTTTCAAGTTGTTTTCCTGCAAATATAAGTCTTTGGCAATCAAAGTGAATTCCTTCTTTATCTTGTATCTTAAACTTGATATTTGCAATAGAATCGGAACTCTCCACTTCAAGGGTTATGGTTTGTAAAGAACCAACAACTCTTATAATAATTTGCATTGCAGATGCATTAGCAGAAAAGGCTAAAAAGAAAACGATTAATAGTAGATTTTTTTTCATAAGTATTTTTAAAAATGATTATTGATTCTCAAACTTACTCATTTATTTGTAAGAATACAACTGAAATTATTGAGTTTTTGTTAAAATTATTTTCTTTATATACAGTAAATAAGGATGTTTTTGGTGTTTAAATATTTGTAAGATTTTTAAAATTAGCAATATAGGTAATTTCGTAAAAATAAATAATTTGCTAAAAATTGCATCAGATTCGGCTGGAGAAATATTTAAAAATTTATTCTAATAGTTATATGAAAAAAGGGTTTGACTTTTAATTAAAAGTCAAACCCTCTATTTTAACACTTTTTAGAAGTGTCTTCCTTTTTTATATAAATGAATATTAATTACAAGGATGTCTAAGAACCAGATGTATAAAGGATTCTTTTTGAATGTTATAATCAGATAATGTTCTGCCGTCTTCAAGTTGTTTTCCTGCAAATATAAGCCTTTGACATTCCATCTTAATTCCTTCTTTATAAAATATCTTAGCCTTAATATTATCAATAGTATCAGAACTTTCCACTTCAAGAGTTATAGTGTGTAAAGAATCAACAATTCTTACAATAATTTGCATTGCAGATGCATTAGCAGAAAAGGCTAAAAAGAAAACGATTAATAGTAGATTTTTTTTCATAGGTATTTTTAAAAATGATTATTGATTCTCAAACTTACTTATTTATTTGTAAGAATACAACTAAAATTATTGAGTTTATGTTAAATTTATTTTCTTTAAATACAATGAATAAGGATGTTTTTAGTGTTTAAATATTTGTAAGATTTTGAAAACTAACAATGTAGGTAATTTCGTAAAAATAAATAACTTGCTAAAAATTGCATCAAATTCGGCTGGAGAAATATTTAAAAATTTATCTAATAGTTATGTGAAAAAAGGGTTTGACTTTTAATTAAAAGTCAAACTCTTTTTATTTTAATCTTATACACTTTTAGAGGTGTCTTTTGTTTTCTAATTAAGAAAAAAATTAATCACAATGAGTTCTAACAATCAGATGTACAAAGGAATCTTTTTGAATGTTATAATCAGATAATGTTCTGCCGTCTTCAAGTTGTTTTCCTGCAAATATAAGCCTTTGACATTCCATCTTAATTCCTTCTTTATAAAATATCTTAGCCTTAATATTATCAATAGTATCAGAACTTTCCACTTCAAGAGTTATAGTGTGTAAAGAATCAACAATTCTTACAATAATTTGCATTGCAGATGCATTAGCAGAAAAGGCTAAAAAGAAAACGATTAATAGTAGATTTTTTTTCATAGGTATTTTTAAAAATGATTATTGATTCTCAAACTTACTTATTTATTTGTAAGAATACAACTAAAATTATTGAGTTTATGTTAAATTTATTTTCTTTAAATACAATGAATAAGGATGTTTTTAGTGTTTAAATATTTGTAAGATTTTGAAAACTAACAATGTAGGTAATTTCGTAAAAATAAATAACTTGCTAAAAATTGCATCAAATTCGACTAGAGAAACAATTAAAAACAAAAGGGTTTGACTTCAATTAAAAGTCAAACCCTTTTGTTTTTAATTTTGCACACTTATTAAGAATGTCTTTTGATTTTCTTTGTGTATTTGCAATTGAAGTAATATGTGTACTAAATCCAGTTTTAAAATGTATTTTAAACACATTGTTATCTTCTTTAAGAAATTTTTTTTATATTGGTTTTCTAATGATCAGATGTATTGAGCTTTCTTTTTGAATGTTATAATCAGATAATGTTCTACCGTCTTCAAGTTGTTTTCCTGCAAACATAAGATTTTGGTTGTCTGGGAGAATTCCTATTTTATCCATTATCTTAAACCTAATATAATCAATGGTATGATGACTTTCCACCTCAAGTGTTATAGTTTCTGTCGTGCCAAAAATTTTTATAAAAATTTGCATTGCAGATGCATTAGCCGAAAAGACTAAAAAGAAAACGATTAATAGTAGATTTTTTTTCATAGTTATTTTTTAAAAATGATTATTTATCAAATTTACCTATTTATTTGTAAGAATACAAGTAAAATTATTGAGTTGATGTAAAATCAATTTGCCTTAAAATACAATGAATAAAGGTGTTTTTGTGTTTAAGTGTTTGTAAGATTTTGAAAATGAATAATATAAGTAATTTCTTAAATTTAATTAGCTACTGAAAATTGTGAATCGTATAGGTTTTTATAATAGCCATCAGTTTTAGTGAGTAATTCCTGATGCGTTCCTTGTTCCACAATTAAACCTTTATCCATTACCACAATCTTGTCTGCATTTACAATTGTTGCTAGCCTGTGAGCTATAATAATCGAAGTTCTTCCTTTTGTAATCGTTTCTGTCGCACGCTGAATCATTTCTTCAGAATATGTATCGATAGAAGAAGTCGCTTCATCCAAAATCAAAATACTTGGATTGCTCACATAAGAACGTAAAAAAGCAATTAGCTGGCGTTGTCCAGACGAGAGCATAACACCGCGCTCTTTTACATCAAAATCATAATTGTCTGGCAGATTCATAATAAAATCATGAACACCGATTTTCTTCGCCGCATCAATTACTTTGTCTCTTGTAATTTCTGGATTGTGCAAAGTAATATTGTTATAAATCGTATCGGCAAACAAAAACACATCTTGCAAAACAACAGCAATTTGTTTTCTTAAAGAAGCCAAAGTATAGTTTTCGATATTTTCTCCGTCAATGCAGATTGTTCCGCTATTGATTTCGTAAAAACGATTCAACAGATTTATAATCGTAGATTTTCCCGCTCCTGTAGATCCTACAATGGCAATAGTTTGTCCAGCAGAAACCGATAAATCGATTCCTTTTATGACTTCTTCTTCTGGAATGTAGCTGAAACGAACGTCTTTAAAATCAATTCTTCCATCAAAAACGGGTGCTTCAATTGTTCCCGTATCTTGAATGTGATCTTGAGTATCGATAATATCAAAAACACGATTGGCTGCAATCATTCCTAATTGCATCTCGTTGAATTTATCTGCAATTTGTCTCAATGGATTGAAGAGCATTCCGATAAACATCGTGTACGAAAATAAATCTCCAAAAGTCGTAAAATGATCTCCGTTCAAAATTCTGAAACCACCGTAAACCACAACCAAGCCTAAAGTTATTGACGAAATAATATCGGCAATAGGGAAGAAGATCGAGTTGTATAAAATAGTCTTAATCCAAGCAACTCTGTGTTTATTGTTGATTTCTTTAAAGTTTTCGGCTTCGATTTTTTCACGATTAAAAAGCTGAACGATTTTCATTCCTGTTACACGTTCCTGTACAAACGAGTTCATGTTGGCAATCTGAGTTCTTACTTCTTCAAAAGCAACCTGCATTTTGCGTTGAAAAATTCTAGTCACATAAACTAAAATTGGCATTGCAATTACAACGATCCAAGTCAGTTTCCAGTTCATGTAAAACATAAAAATTAAGACCACAACCATTTTCATCAAATCGCTTATAATCATAAATAAACCTTGACTGAAAATACGAGCAATCGATTCGATATCTGAAACGGCACGTGTGACCAATTGTCCAACTGGAACCAAATCAAAATATTTCATTCTGAAACTCAAAATGTGCTTAAAAAGCTTAGTTCGAATGTCTTTTACAATATCTTGTCCAAGCCAGTTTGCCCAATAAACGAAGTAAAACTGAGAAAAAACTTCCATCAGCAAAACTACTCCCATTAAAATGATGTACATCAACAATCCTATTTTATCATGAGTTTTGATGTAACCATCGACAGTTTCTTTTAATAAATAAGGACGAAGTGCTGCGAAAATTGATAGTGAAATGGCAAATACGATTACGCCATAATAACGCCATTTATAAGGACGCGTATATTTTAAAATTCTTTTGAATAATCCAGTATCGAATGCTTTTGCTTTCATTTATTTTTTGTGCTTTAAGCTTAAGCTTTATAAATAATCGTAATCTATTTTGGTTAAATATAAACCATGCGCAGGAACCGAAAATCCTGCTTTTTCTCTGCTTTTGCTGGCAATGATGTTTTCGAAATCGGTTAAAGTAATTTTCTTTAAACCGATATTGATTAAAGTGCCGACAATTGCGCGAACCATATTTCTTAAAAACCGATTTGCTGAAATAGTAAAAATCAGTTTTCCGTTTTCTTGTTTCCAGTATGCCTCAAAAATCGTGCAATCAAATGTGTTTACGTCAGTATTAACTTTTGAAAAACATTGAAAATCGGTATGCTTCAATAATAACTGAGCTGCTTCATTCATTAAACTAACATCTAATTTTTGCGTAACATACCAGCTCAATTCCTGTAAAAACGGATTTTTTACTGTATTGATATGATATTCGTAAGTTCGTTTTGTGGCATCAAATCTGCAATGCGCCTCATCGTGAACTGAAATAATATCAAAAATCGCGATGTCTTTTGGTAAATAAGAATTCAGTTTATGAATTAAAACAGGAATATCTAAAGTTTTTTCTGTGTCAAAATGACCGTACATTTCGCTCGCATGAACACCAGTATCCGTTCTTCCAGCACCCATAATGCTAATAGTTTCATTTAATAAAACAGAAAAAGCCTTATTTAAAGTTTCTTGAACTGAAGAAGCGTTCGGCTGTATTTGCCAGCCATGATAATGTGTTCCGTTATAAGCGAATTGAATAAAATATCTCACAATTGAGGTTCAAAGGTTCAGAGCAACAAAGGTACAAAGGTTTTTTTAAAAGATAACTTTTAAAGGTGTAAAGGTGCAAAGATTCAGAGCTTCAGAGATTTAAGTTTTTTACGTGTTTTAATTGTAGAGATGCACTGCAGTGCGTCTAACGTTTGATTGATAAAAATAAATATCAAAATGGCATTATGCGTCTAAAGAAAAACCTTTGTACCTTTGTACCTCTGAACCTTTGTCCCTAAAAAAAGAATGACTAAAATCCTCCTTCTCTCAGATACTCACAGTCACATCGATGATACAATTTTAAAATATGTTGCTCAGGCAGATGAAGTGTGGCATGCTGGAGACATTGGAGATTTAGCAGTTACAGATGCCATTAAAAAACTAAAACCTTTAAGAGCAGTTTACGGAAACATTGACGATGCAAAAGCAAGATTAGAATTTCCATTAAATAGCCGATTTTCATGCGAAAATGTTTCGGTTTGGATTACGCATATTGGCGGTTATCCTGGTAAATATAATCAAAATGTTAGGGAAGAATTGGCTTTGAATCCACCGAAGCTTTTTATCTGCGGGCATTCGCATATTTTGAAAGTCATGTTTGATAAAAAGAATAATTTATTGCACATGAATCCGGGTGCGGCAGGAAAAAGCGGATTTCATAAAGTAAGAACCATGCTTCGCTTTGTAATTGATGATGATAAAATCAAAGATTTGGAAATTATCGAAATAGGAGCGAAGTAATTTAATGAAGAAGCGGAATCTCAATTTTTATTTTAGTTCCCTGATTTTCTTTTGAAACGATAGATAGAGTTCCTTTATATTTTTTAATTCGAGCTCTAATTCTGTTTAGGCCAAAACCTTCTGCATCTTTTAATGTTTGGGTTTTAAAGCCAATTCCGTCATCATATATTCTTAGGATTAATTGGTTTTCTTTTTCGGTCAAAGAAAGCTTTGCTTTTTTAGCATTACTGTGTTTGGTTATATTGCTGAATAATTCGCTGACAATGAAATAGATTTTCATTTCAAATTTTTCAGCATATCTTTTGTTAGTAGGGATCGAGCTTGAAAATTCAAATTCAATAGCAGAATTAGAGTTTTTTTCGCATAAATCTTCCAAAGCATAAATTAATCCGAAACGAACCAAAAGCGAAGGAATAAGATCGTGAGACATATCGCGTAAAAGTTCATGGGCTTCCGATAAAATAGCTTTTACTTTTTGTATTTCATCCGATTGTATATTGTTCTGTGTTGTAAAAGTATTTAAATGCAATCCCGCAGAAGACAATAGCGAATTGATATTGTCGTGCAGAAAAGAAGCAATTTTTTTTCGCTCTACTTCTTGAGAATCAATGCCAGAATTAATAATGTCGAGAAGAATTTTCTGCTTAGTGTCCTTTCGTTTTATTTTCTGTTTTAGTCTATTGTTTTGGTATAAAAAGTAAAACAAAAGAAAAATGATGACAGTAAGTATAATAGACAAACTGGCTATTTTTTTGTTCCGTAATTGTTCTGATGTGCTAAGATGGGGATTTGCGGATTTGCTGTTAATTTCAGTTTGAGAAACTTTTATAGTGTCATTTAGTTGTGCTACGCTAATTTCTCCAGCAGCAAAAAATAAAAGCAGAAATATAAAGGGTTTGAAACGAAACATGAAACAATTTTAAGGATTAATCAAATTGTTTTTAAGAGCGTATTTTACCAATCCAATTGTACTTTTAACATTGAGTTTTTTCATGATGTTTTTGCGATGCGTTTCGACAGTATGTGAACTAATAAAAAGTTTTTCGCTAATTTCTTTTCCACTGTATTCCAAAGCAATTAGAATAATGATTTCAAGCTCTCGCGGACTTAAAATGGGATTTTCTAAAATCACATTGGTGTTCAGTTTAGGATTGTCTCTGAAAGTGTTGAAAATCTTTTCTCTAACAGCATCGCTAAAGTATTCCTGACCTTGGTAAACAGCTTCAACAGCTTCAATAATATTTTCGCCAGCGCAATTTTTTGTCAGATAGCCTTTTGCGCCTAATTTCATTACTTCTTTAATGATTTTTAGATCATCATAACTAGATAATATAATGACTTTGCAAGGCAATTGTTTTTCGTTAAACTCTTTAAGGGTTTCAATGCCGTCCTTTTTGGGCATGCTTATGTCTAAAATTAAAACATCGGCCTTGTCTTTTACTACATCATCGTAAACTGTGGTGCCATCAAGCGAACCTCCCACAACTTCAAAGTTTGAAACAGTTTGAAGCAAGTTTGATAAGCCATCAATTAAGACTTGATGATCGTCTGCAAGATGTATTTTTATTTTAGAAGTCATTTTAGAGAAACCAATTAAACGACAAAATTATGAAAATTATCTTACAATTATTTCGTTTTAGACATAAAAAAAACCCAAATCAAAATTTGGGTTTTTCTTCGCACAAAATAAACTAAGTTTATAGGTTTACCTCAAACGATCTACAGATTTTACAAGATCTTCGTCCTTTTTGATGGCCTTATTAGCTAAAACTAATAACACGATAGCAACAATCGGCATGAACATCCCAATACCTTTCTCAGAAACCTCAGTTTCTCCAGATAAATTTAGTGATCGATATACAAATAATCCTAATAAAATTAAATTTAATATTATATTAAGTCTGTTTAATACAAACTGATTTTGTCTTTTTTTAAATGAAATAATACTGATGATGCTAAGCATAGTCGTTAAACCTAATAAAACAGTATAAAGTTGATCCTGCATAAAAAAGAATGGCTTTCCTGCACTAGTTGTCCAAAGCGGAACAAAAAGCAGTAAAATGCCAGTTACCGCAAAAGCCAGAAATAAATATACAGTTTGAATTCTTTGTATCATGGTATAAAATTGTTTTACAAAAATATATTTTCTTTTTTTAAAATACTATTGTATGATAAAATTTTATTCGTATTATTGCATCATAATACCGTAAGCACTTCATACTGCGGTCAATTCAAATTAATTATCTACCATTCTTTTTACAGTATTTCCTTTAAAATAATTAAATTCATAGAACATTCATGTTTGATATTTCTGCATTAAAAGAAATGAAGCTTGCTGAGCTTCAAGAAATAGCTAAGTTAGCTAAAACAATAAAGATTACCGGTGTCAAGAAAGAGACTTTAATTAGTCAGATTTTAGCACACCAAGAGAGCACTAATGCTCCGGCTCAAGCACCTCAAGCAGAAGTAGTTTCTGATGCCAAAGAAGAGAAACCAAAACGTGCTAGAATTGCGCCAGCAAAACCAAAAGCAGCAAATATCAAAAATACTCCCGTTTTAGAATTTGATAAAGTAGAGGAAACTGTTCAAAAAAACGAGACTGCTGAAACAGTTCAGCCAATTGCAGAAACGGCAACTGAAGCAGTACAGGAAGATAATACGCCAGCAGTAAAAAAGGAGCCTAAAGGAGGGAAATTCAATAAACAGGCATATGAGAAGAAAGTAGCGCTGAAAAAAGAAAAAGAAGCAGTTGCTACTGAGGAAGTTGCAGAGTCAACTCCATCAGAACCAGTTGTTTCTGAGACAACAGCCGAAACAGCTGAGAAAACTCCACAAAACGCTCCTGCAAAAAAGATCAATCCGAATCAGAATAAAAATCAGAACCAAAATCAGAACGGGAACGGGAATGGCAATGGAAATCACAATAACCAAAACCCTAACCACAAGAATAAAAAGAACAATAATAACTTCAGAGATTCAGATTTTGAATTTGACGGAATTATTGAAAGTGAAGGTGTTTTAGAAATGATGCCAGACGGTTACGGATTTTTACGTTCATCAGATTATAATTATTTAGCTTCTCCAGACGATATTTATTTATCAACTTCACAAATCAGATTATTTGGTTTAAAAACCGGAGACACTGTAAAAGGAGTGGTTCGCCCGCCAAAAGAAGGTGAGAAGTTTTTCCCATTGGTTCGTGTGTTAAAAATTAATGGACACGATCCGCAAGTAGTTCGCGATAGAGTTTCTTTCGAACACTTGACACCAGTTTTTCCTTCAGAAAAATTCAAACTAGCCGAAAAAGGCAGTTCTATTTCAACAAGAATTATAGATTTGTTTTCACCAATAGGTAAAGGTCAGCGTGGTATGATCGTTGCACAGCCTAAAACGGGTAAAACAATGCTTCTTAAAGATATTGCAAACGCAATTGCAGCCAACCATCCTGAAGTTTATTTGATTGTTCTTCTTATTGATGAGCGTCCTGAGGAGGTTACAGATATGCAAAGAAGTGTTCGTGGTGAAGTTATTGCTTCTACTTTCGACAGAGAACCACAAGAACACGTAAAAATCGCCAACATTGTATTAGAAAAAGCAAAACGTTTAGTAGAATGTGGTCACGATGTTGTGATTCTTTTAGATTCTATTACGCGTTTAGCAAGAGCTTACAACACGGTTCAACCGGCATCTGGAAAAGTATTAAGTGGAGGTGTGGATGCGAATGCATTACAAAAACCAAAACGTTTCTTTGGAGCGGCTAGAAATGTAGAAAATGGTGGTTCTTTAAGTATTATCGCAACTGCATTAACAGAAACTGGTTCTAAGATGGACGAAGTTATCTTCGAAGAGTTTAAAGGAACTGGTAACATGGAATTACAATTAGATCGTAAGATAGCTAATAAACGTATTTTCCCTGCTATCGATCTTACTTCTTCTAGTACACGTCGTGACGATTTGTTATTAGACGAAAAAACATTACAAAGAATGTGGATTATGCGTAAATATCTATCAGACATGAACCCAGTAGAATCTATGGACTTCGTAAACGATCGTTTCAAGAAAACGAAGAATAATGAAGAGTTCTTGATTTCTATGAATGACTGATAAAGATTCTAAGGTTCTGAGATTCTAAGATTCTAAGTTTTCAAAACTTTATAAACATAAAAAAGGATGAGTTTTACTCATCCTTTTTTATGTAAACGTTCCAAAAGGAAAACTTAGAATCTTAGAATCTTAGCATCTTAGTGCCTACAAAAAGTTTACTTTTTGTCAACTACAGGTCTATTCTCTCTATTAGCCAAATCCCAAGCTACTACAAAAGCAAGTTGAGTTCTTTTTGTTAAAGCGTCGTATTCGATTTTTTGAGGCTCGTCACCTTTTCCGTGGTAATCTTCGTGAACTCCGTTGAAGAAGAAAACAGCCGGGATACCATGTTTTGCAAAGTTATAGTGGTCAGAACGCTCGTAGAAATGGTTTGGGTCTTTTGGATCATTAAATTTGAAATCTAAGTCCATTTTAATGAATTTCTCATTTTGAGCTACAACAGCATTGTGTAAATCAGATGATAATCTGTCAGCACCAATTACATATACATAATTGTTTGTATTTGCATGCTCCACATCACGACGTCCGATCATATCGATATTGATGTCTGCAATTGTGTTTGCGATTGGGAATAACGGATTTTCAGAGTAATAACGAGATCCGTGTAAACCATGCTCTTCACCAGTTACGTGCAAGAATAAAATAGAACGTTTTGGTCCGTGTCCTTGTTTTTTTGCTTTCGCGAAAGCTTTCGCCATCTCCATAACCGCAACAGTTCCAGAACCATCATCATCAGCTCCGTTGTAAACTTCGCCATCTTTAATTCCAACGTGATCGTAGTGCGCAGAAATTACTAAGACTTCATCTGGTTTTTCAGAACCTTCAATATAAGCCCAGATGTTTTCTGAATCAGGTAAATTTTGATTGCGTTTTGCGTTCATAAATGCGGCAGGAACAGGCTGATAGTAATCTGATGCTCCTTTTGGAAAAGAGATTCCATTTTTTTTGTATTGCTCAATCATGTAAAGACCCGCTTTTTTCTGTCCTTTAGAACCAGTTTCGCGACCTTCCATTTCATCAGAAGCAACAGTATAAAGCATCGTTTTAAGATCTTTTTCGCTGATCGCCTTAATATATTTTGAAGGATCCGAATTGTCTTTCGATGCGGTTGACTGCGTAGTTTTACAAGAATACGCAGTGACAATTAAAAATAAAATGAGTAATTTTTTCATTCTAAATAGTTAGTGTAAATTAATAAATGTGTAAAGAACGTAAAGGGTTAGTAAAAATAGAATAAAAAGTGAGTTTATTACAAAGAGCATAACGCTTTTAACAAATGACACAATTCTAGATTCACCATAAAAACGATGATGCGCAGGATAAAAGTAGTAACACATCCAAATGGTTCCCGCAAATGTGGTAATGCCTGAAATAAAAGTTAACGGACTATTTTCTCCAAATAAACCAATAATCCTGTCTACAATAAACATAATAAGGAAAATCAATAAGAGAAAGGAGAAATAATGGAGTGTGAAAATTCCGTGATCAAAATAATACCATCTTTTTTTGTTGTGAAAAAGCCACAAGAAAAAAGCGAAAAACGGCATAATTATAAATAGAATTTTAGGAAGATTATGAAAGAAGCCTTCTGCAAATTTTTCATAAATCTCTTTTTTCGTATATTTCTCAGTGACGTGACTTGCTTTTTCTACAAACCAATAACTACTAGCATTAAGTTTGTCTTCTTCTTTGCCATTTTTCTGAATAGAATCAATTTTCTTCATGTTCAAAAAACTGAAATACTTCTTGTTTTCTTTTTTAATATCCAGTCCTTGAGTAGCTTTCGCAAGTTCCTTATTTATTTCTTTTTCGCTTTTGTCAATGTCGCCACTCACTTTACTAGGAAACATAGCAATCAATAAAAAGGTAATAAAACTGATGAAAATATACAATCTCACAGGAGCTAAATAAGACAAGCGTTTTCCTGAAAGATATTCTTTAGTAAGTGTTGAAGGCTTAAAAAGAAGATTTTTTATCGTTTTCCAGAATGCATTTTCATAATGAGTTAAATCCTCAAAAAAATGAACAAATAGATGGTGGAAAGTTTTTCTGGAATCACTGTTTTCTTGTCCGCAGTTAGGACAAAATTTTTGCTCGACAACGTGCCTGCAGTTTAAGCAGGTTTTGTCTTCTCTAATTTTGTTGTGTGACATTGGCTATTTCAGTTGATTTGGTTTTGGTTAGTTTTTTGTTTTAACGCATTGGATGCAATTTGTTTTAACACATAGAAACATAGCTTTTGATAATTTAGTAAAGGCGTTTCACTTAGAATAATACACATAGAACTATGTGTTAAAGCTTGCTTTTTCTGTAATCTTAAACAAAAGCAATAAAAAACTATGTTTCTATGTGTTTAAATTATTTTGTGTTCAATTATTTTTTAAGCACTTCGTTTAAGAAGAGCTGCAAATGCTCAAAAGATCTTTTGGCTGCAAGGGCGTTGTAAGCTGCACCTTTAGAATTGTCACTTCCCGCTTCTGGATTTGTAAAGGAGTGCACAGAATTTGCATAATAAATCATTTGCCAATCAGCTTTAGAATCGCGCATTTCTTGTTGGAAAGAAGCAATTTCATCTTTAGAAACAAACGGATCGTCTGCACCGTGACAGATTAAAACTTTTGTGTTGATAGCTTCTGTTTTTCTGCTGGCATCTTTTCCTAAACCGCCATGAAAAGAAGCGATTCCTTTTACATTCAAATGTCCGCGGGCTGCTTCTAGAACTCCAGTTCCGCCAAAACAGTAGCCGATAGCAACAATATTATCTGCGTTTGCTCCAGATTTTACTAATTCTTTCAAAGCAGCATCGATACGTTTTTGATACGCTTCAAAATTTGTTTTATAAAAACCAGCTTGTTTTCCAGCTTCGCCAGTATTTTTAGGGTAGTTTCCTTCGCCGTAGATATCAGCGATAAAAACGTTGTAACCTAGTTTTGATAATTCTTCTGCAATTCCTTTTGAAGCATTGTCAATTCCGAGCCAAGCAGGTAAAAGCAAAATTCCAGGATTGTTACTGCTTTTTTTGGCAGATTTAATAAATAAGCCATTTAGCTGTTGGCTCCCTTCAGTATATTTAACGGGTTTTAACTGCGCATTCATAAGGTTAGAAAATAAGATTGCACTGAATAAAATAAGTAGGGTATTTTTCATAATTTGGTAATTTTTAACAAATATCAGAAATATTATGTTACAAAAAAACCTCACAACTAAATTATTGTGAGGTTTGTAACGAATATTTTGAAAGAATATTTTTCTTTTCTATAAGGATATGTTTCGTTTAAAAGCGCAGCCCAGTTCTACAATAGAATCGGTTTTATCAATACCTGGAATTCCATCGATTTTTTCGTAAAGAATGCGGCGCATGTGCTCATGGTTTTTGGCAATAATTTTAATGTAAAGCGTAAAAGAACCTGTTACATAATAACATTCAGTAATCTCAGGAATTTCTTTAAGCGCTTCAATAATTCTTTCAGAATCAGAATCTTTGTTTAATGTAAGTCCAGTAAAAGAAGCCCAGTCGTAACCTATTTTCTTTTCTTGAATGATGGGTTTGATGCCGCCGATTACACCTTGTTCAATCATTCTGTTAATACGCTGATGCACCATCGTATTTGATATTTTTAAATTAGCAGCGATTGATGAAAAAGCCATTCTTCCGTCTTTTTCTAATTCCTTAATAATGCTAATATCAAATTCGTCTAATAATTCCATGCAGTAAAAAATCGTTTAAAATTGCGTTTTTGTAATTCATAAAAGTAATTATTTTTTTTAATAAACATTCATAAATAATATTTCTCTCAAAGGGAATTTACTTTTTTTAGAGTTTAAAATATCTGTTTTGACTTATAATTTGTTATTTTAAAGTCAAAATTTAATTTTAAATCCCTTTTTTAATTTAATTTTGATATTTTTGTATAAATAAAAAGCATATTATGATAAGTACAGAAAATACACTTTCGTCAAAATCTGAAGTTTTGATTGAAAAAGAAAACAAATATGGAGCTCATAATTACCATCCGCTTCCTGTAGTTTTAGAACGTGGAGAAGGCGTATATGTTTGGGATGTTGACGGAAAGAAATACTACGATTTTTTATCGGCTTATTCTGCAGTTAATCAAGGCCATTGCCACCCGAAAATTGTGAATGCAATGGTAGAGCAAGCGCAAAAACTGACTTTGACTTCTCGTGCTTTTTACAATGATAAATTAGGAAACTATGAAGAATATGTAACCAAATATTTTGGTTTCGATAAAGTTCTTCCAATGAATACTGGTGCCGAAGCGGTTGAAACTGCTTTGAAAATTTCAAGAAAATGGGCTTATGAAGTAAAAGGAATTCCAGAAAATCAGGCGCAGATTATTGTGTGTGAGAATAATTTCCACGGAAGAACGACTACAATTATTTCATTTTCAAATGATGAAACAGCGCGTAAAAACTTCGGGCCTTTTACAGATGGGTTTATTAAAATTGAATATGATAATCTTGAAGCACTTGAAAACGCTTTAAATTCATCAAAAAATATTGCTGGATTTTTAGTTGAACCAATTCAAGGTGAAGCTGGAGTTTATGTTCCTTCTGAAGGTTATTTAGCGAAAGCGAAAGCTCTTTGCGAAAAGCATAATGTTCTTTTTATTGCTGATGAAGTTCAAACAGGAATTGCAAGAACAGGAAAATTATTAGCGGTTCATCACGAAAATGTACAACCAGATGTTTTGATTTTAGGAAAAGCAATTTCTGGTGGAGTTTACCCAGTTTCTGCGGTTTTGTGTAATGACGAAATCATGAACGTAATTAAACCAGGACAACACGGATCTACTTTTGGAGGAAATCCAGTTGCGGCAGCTGTTGCAATTGCAGCTCTTGATGTTGTTAAAGACGAAAAACTAGCTGAAAATGCAGAACGTCTTGGAGTAATTTTAAGAAAAGGATTAAACGATATTGCGGCTAAAAATGATTTAATTACGCTGGTACGCGGAAAAGGTTTATTGAACGCAATTGTAATCAACACAGATGAAGAATCTGATTTGGCTTGGGAAATCTGCTTGAAATTTAGAGACAACGGATTATTGGCAAAACCAACTCACGGAAATAAAATCAGATTGGCTCCGCCTTTGGTAATGACGGAAGAACAAATTCAAGAATGTTTGGAGATTATCGAGAAATCTTTGAACGAATTCAGAAAATAAAAATACTCTTTTTGGGATCAAAATAAAAAAGCAGTAAATTTAATTGCTGCTTTTTTTGTAGACCATTTTTTTTAAAAGCGATTGCTGTAGCAACAACCGCTTTTGTATAATTACTTAAAATATCAAAAAAAAGTAATTATAGCGAATATTATAAATCAACAAAGTATTTCTGCTTTCCAAAGTCAAATTCATAATAAGTTAGATTGGGCCAAAGCGGTTTAATTAAACCTTTTTCCCAAGTTTGTAATGCTGTTTCCAGTTCTTTTACTTTTTCAGGATTGAGTTGTGAGAGGTCTTTTGTTTCCGATTTATCTTTAGCCAGATTGTAAAGCCATCTTTCATGCGTTTTTCCGCTAATGATTAATTTCCAATCGCCGCTTCGAACTGCTTTTGCATCGCCAGAACGCCAATATAAATCGTTGTGGGCGATTTTATTTTCATTTACTGTTTTAATTAAATCGACACCATCATAAACTCGATCTTTTGGCAAATCAGAACCAATCGCCGAAGCAATTGTGGTAAAGATATCCAAAGTACTTACAGGGGTTTTGTAAATAGTATGAGGTTTGATTTTTCCTTTCCACGAAAGTGCAAAAGGAACATTAATTCCGCCTTCAAAATGAGAAAATTTCCCGCCTTTAAGTGGTGCATTTGTGGTTGCAAAAGTATAATCGGCACCGCCATTGTCACTTGCAAAAACGATTAAGGTATTTTCTTCTAAACCTTCTTTTTTAACTTTTTCGCGAATTCTTCCAATGGCATCATCCAAAGCACTGATCATAGCAAAATAAACACGTTTGTTTTCGTCTTTTACATTTGGAAAACGATCGTAATATTTTTTACGAACTTGAAATGGCGTGTGAGGGGCATTAAACGGAATGTAAAGTAAGAACGGCTTGTTTTTATTTTTATCAATAAAAGCCTCTGCTTCTTCCGCAAATTTCTCTGTTAAATATTCTTTTTCATCAATAATCGTTGTATCACGACGAATTTGACCGATTCCAACTCGGCCTTTCCCCCAAATGGTTTTATCGGTAAAATCTTTGTGATGATGATTAATAATGTCGGGATTGTCATCTTCTGGCGCATAAAGCGAGAAAGCTTGATAAAATCCGTAATGATAATCGAAACCACGATCTAAAGGAAAAAATCCCTTGTTGTGGCCCAAATGCCATTTACCAATTATTCCGGTGCTGTAACCTTGTCTTTTGGCCAAATCTGCAAAAGTGATTTCCGATTTTGGAAGCCCCTGCGTTGCGACTGAAGCATCATTTGGATAATCGATTTTGTCATTTAATCTCCAATTATCAGTTTCAATTAAGTAATTAAAAGCATAATATTCGAGATTATTTTTTGGATAACGATCGCCTGGCTGATATTCGTGTCCAAAACGTTCCTGATATCTTCCTGTAATTAATCCCGCTCTTGAAGGCGAACAAATGGAAGCTGAAACATAACCATCTGTAAAAGTCACGCCAGAAGCTGCCAAAGAATCGATTTGTGGAGTTGAGGTCGATTTTCCGCCGTAGAGCGAAATATCATATTTTCCTAAATCATCGGCAAGGATAATAATAATATTGGTTTTTTTTTCTGAAGTTGAGGTGTCTTTTTGTGCTAAAAATGCTGTTTTTCCTTCTAGTAATTTTTTATTAGGTTTTATTAAAGTTCCGTCGGTATTGATCGGCCAGAATAAAAATGCTGCCAAAAGGAGGAGCACTATTAAAATGGAAACAACGATTTTGGTTATTTTTTTATAGGTTGCCATATTTTGGTTTTGGTTTATTTTTAATTATGACTTTATGTTGAGGATTTTTTAGTCCAGATTTGTCATTTCGAGGAACGAGAAATCACACGCGTTTCTCTACAAAGATTGGCTTTCTCTTAGCGGAATTTCTAGTGTGATTTCTCGTTCCTCGAAATAACAAACAGGAAGTCTTTCAAATATTTGTAGAAAAAAGATTATTTCGAAGCCAAAGCCACATCAACATCGTTTTTTAAATCGCCTAAACCGTCTTTTTTGAAAACGATTTTGCCATTTTGGTAAAAGATTAGAGTAGGAAAGACCTTTACATTTTTTAAATCGGCAATTACTTGCGGACTTTCCTCTAGCTCAATTTCGATGATTTTCAGTTTTTCGCCGTATTGTGTTCGAAGAGATTCTAAAATGGGTTTTACAGTTTTACAAGTGGCACAATATTTTGAACCAATATCTACCAAAACGTAATCATTGGAGGCGATGATTTTTTTATAGTCTGCTAAGGACAATTTACTTTTTAAATTGCTGTAAAAAGGTTTTCCACCGCCAATCCAATTTGCAATTCCGCCTTCGAGAATATATATTTCTGAAAAACCTCTTTTTGATAATTCAGTAGACAAAAGACCACTTCTATAAGCTGCTATTGAATAGATAAATACTGGTTTTTTAGGATCTAAATCTGCAACTCGTTTTTCAAAATCTTCCGACTTTGTATTGAAATTGACAGCGCCTTCAATATGGTTTAGTGCAAATTCTTCAGCACCTCTTGCGTCAATTATCTGCGGACTTTTTTGTGTTTTTATTTTTGAATAAAAAGCATCTAAAAGTACATTCGCGCTTTGTCCCTGAGAAAAAACAGCAACTGCCCATAAAAAGGCAATTGCTGTTAAACTGGTTTTTAAAATTTGATTTTTCATATTGATTTGATTATACTTGCTCTAATACGGGAGCAGGAGTTTCTTCAATAATGACTTCTTTTGGTTTTGATGGAAAAGACAATACACCTTCAGCAAGAGGACTTCCTTCTTTTTTAGATTTGAATATTGGCCATAAAAATTGAGCGTACCATTCTTCTTGTTTGTATGATTTTGTTCCATAAGATTCTGGGAATTTTCTAGTGATTAAACCCGTTCCGAAGATTACGTCCCAGATAAAAAACATATTTCCAAAGTTTCCTTTAAAGTAGCCAACACCATCTCCGCTTGTATCCGCGTGATGTGCATGATGTGTCGCAGGAGTTGAAATCAATCTTTCTAAAACCCAAGCAATTGGATGCAATACTTTGTATTTGTAAAAAGGCTTATCCCACGCAATGCTTGAATGCGCGCCTAAAGTGATGAAACTTTTAATTACCAAAACAAACAAAGCTGGTAATCCTAAACCTAAATAAGTTAAAGTTGCTGTCAAATAAATTTGAGAAAAGAAAACCGTGTAGATAAAGTTTTGTCTAGAAAGCATTGCCATTCCCATATAAGGAGCAGAATGGTGTGTTCTATGAAAACGCCATAAAAATGGAACTTGATGATGTAATCTGTGATACCAATATTGCGTTAAATCGTCGGCAATTGCAATCAAGAAAAAGCCTCCCCAAAATGGAACCCATGATAATGCATTTGCGGCATTTGGAAATAAATAAGGTAAAGCTGTTAAGCTGAAAAATGCAATAATTGGAGGTAAAATCAATTTTGGAGCTAAGAAAGAAACAATATCAATTTTGCGTTCTTCGCCTGTCCAATCGTCATCGTACAAACCTGCCGCAAATTCTATAATTCCTAAAACAATCATAAAGACTGTTAGTCCCCAAGTTCTGATGTTTGCGAAAACAGGTTGCGCAAATTCTAAAAATGAAGGTAGCGTGATATGTGATTCGCTCACGGCGCTTCCGCCCAATTTAAAATAAAGATATATCGCCAACACCGGCAGCGAATAAATGAAGAAACTAATAGTCAAGTCTCTTGTTAATTTTTCTTTTTGAACTATTGCCATGATTCCTTTATTTTAAAAATTGATTTATTATTGATAATCCTCCCGCTAAAATCGCCAGCGGAACTAAAAACAAGATTATCCCAACGACAATCTTTTTTCCTATAATTTCATAATCTACTCGTTTCATAATCGTTTATTTTAGAACCTGCAAGGCGCTTAAAATCTTGCAGGTTGTGAGTTTTAATTGTTTGTTCCTCCAGGTTTTGTAGCCTGTTTGATTAAATCGGAAACTGTTTTTCCTTTATCAGCTCCTGTATTGTGAATTCTTCTGTTGTAAACATCCTGCCAATCAATCAACGGATAGACATTGTTTTCTTTTGCTTGTTCGTCAAATAATTTTTGAAGTTCAGCTAGTTTTTCAGGATCTTTTTTAGCCAGATTATTACGTTCGTTAAAATCTTCGTTGAGATTGTATAATTCCCAAACATCAGTGTCGAAGTTGCTTGGAGCAGGTTTTTCGTTGCTTCCAATAGATTTTTTTACTGCGAAAGAATCAGGTAAATGCGCTGCAGAAGCTTTCCATCCGTCTTTATAAATTGCTCTATTTCCGAAGATGTAGTAATACTGAACTTTATGCAATGATTCTGCTTTCGGATTATCTAGAGAAGCTTTGAAAGTCGAACCTTGAATAATATCTTGTTTGATGTTTTTGATGTATTCTGGAGCTTTAATTCCAGCGATATCCAAAGTTGTAGGCAAAAGATCGGTTACGTGGCTGTATTGATTTCTGATGCCGCCTTTGTCTTTAATTCCGTTTGGATAAAAAACAATCAACGGATTACGAGTTCCTCCTTCAGATTGTGCATCTTGTTTCCAGTTTTTGAAAGGAGCATTTGTTGCTTGAGCCCATCCTAATGGATAATTCGTATTCAAACCTTTAGCTGTTCCAATTTCTCCAATATTATTTAAATTGCTTTGGAAATTCTCTTCGTCTGTTTTTCCTTGAGAAAACAAACTTTGATTGATTGTTCCTTGTAAAGTTCCTTCTTTACTAGCTCCGTTATCTCCAATCGCAACAAAGATTAAAGTATTGTCAAGTTGTCCACTTTGTTTTAAATAATCTACAACTCTTCCAATTTCGTAATCGGTATACGTTAAGAATCCAGCGTAAACCTCCATAAATCTTGCATACACTTTCTTTTGGTCTGGAGTTAATTTTTTCCATTCTGTAATTAAGGCGTTACGTTCTGGTAAAACGGCATTTTGTGGAATTACACCTAATTTCTTTTGGTTAGCTAAAACTTTTTCGCGGTAAACATCCCAACCTTCATCAAATTTTCCTTTGTATGGTTCAACCCATTTTTCAGCCACTTGATGAGGTGCGTGAACTGCTCCTGGCGCATAGTATAAGAAAAATGGTTTTCCTGGTGCAGCTTTTTGCTGTTTCTGAATATAACTGATTGCTTTATCAGTAATTAATTCATTTAAGTGACGTCCGTCAGGTTTAATATGAACTTGATCTTCCACTAAATCAGGATTATATTGATCGGTTTGCGAACCTAAGAATCCGTAGAAATGATCGAAACCTTTTCCTGTCGGCCATCTGTCAAACGGACCTGCATCTGTTGCATCTTCGTCTGGCGTAACTCCATATTTTCCAACTGCAAACGTGTTGTAGCCATTCTCACGTAGGATTTCTGCAATTGTTCCTTTATCAGAAGGAATTCTTCCATCCCAACCAGGGAAACCTGCAGAAAGTATCGTGTGAGAAAATCCGCTTACGTGAACTCTTCCTGAATTTCTTCCAGTTAACAAAGCGGCGCGGGTAGGAGCACAAATTGCTGTCGTGTGAAAGTTCGTGTAACGAAGTCCGTTATTCGCTAGATTATCAAAAGTCGGCGTATTAATTAGTCCGCCAAAAGCTGTTGCCGCTCCGAACCCAACATCGTCTAACAGAATCCAAACCACATTCGGAGCGTCTTTTGGAGCTTTTACAGGATCTGGCCAATATTCTTTAGAATCAGCCAAAGTTTTACCGATTGTTCCTTTAAATTCTGTTTTCTCTTGCGCTAATCCCAATTGTGCAATCAGGATAGCAGTAACCAAAAGTCCTTTCTTCGGACTCTTGACAGCAATGCTATTTTTAAAATTTTTCATAGTTTATAGTTTTTTTAGTTATATGATTTTAAATAATGGTTCTTACTTTTTTAACACATAGAATCATAGACTTACTTTGTATTAAAAAGACGTTTCACTTATTTGAATGCACATAGCAATCTATGTGTGGAGAAACGAGTTTCTCTTCTACTTTCTTTATTATTAATTGATTTAAAATCTATGTTTCTATGTGTTTAAATTTTTAGTAGCCAGGATTCTGAGGTAAACCGTCAGGATTAATATTTCTTTCGCTTTGCGGAATCGGATAAAGATTATTTCTTTCTGAAACCGAGTTTTTAGCTGTCACTTTTTTAATTTCCGTAACCAAAGTTCCCCAACGCACCAAGTCAAACCATCTTTGTCCTTCCTGAACAAATTCTTTTTTGCGTTCTTCCTGAATTGCGGCTCTAAAAGAAGTTTGGTCCAGTCCAACTAAATCAACAGTTGCATCAGGTGTTGTAATTGCTTTTCCGAAAGCTCTTCTTCGTACTTGATTGATTAATTCGTAAGCTTCAGTCGTTGGTTCGCTTTGTTCATTTATCGCTTCCGCTAAAGACAAAAGGATATCGGCATAGCGAATCACAGGAAAGTTGATCGCCACGTTCGCAGGAGTTGCCAGATTACTTACATCCAAATATTTTTTGAAGATCGGTTTCGGAAATGTATAAAGCGCTCCAGTTGCCGGATTTAGAAGCTGTTTCGCATAACTTACATCTCTTCTTTTGTCTCCAGCAGCATAAATGTCATAAAACAAAGCAACGTCTGAGATAATATCTGCTGGTTCGGTCGCTGTAAATCCAGTAAAAGCTGTCGCTTGAAAAGTGCTTCCGCTAGAACCATTTCCTGCCTGATTTGGTTCAAATTGAACAGAGAAAATATGTTCTTTTCCGTTCTTTTTTGTTTTAGTGAAAATGTCTTGAAAATCTTCAAACAAAGCATATCCGTAACCGCCGTCAATAACTTCTCTCGATTTTGCAATCGCATTTGGCCAATCTTTTCGAGTCAAATAAACTTTTGCTAAAATTGCCTTTGCAGCGCCAGAAGTCGCGCGTCCAGCATCTGCTGCGGTATACGTTTTTGGTAAAGCCTCAGCATCCGTTAAATCTTTAACGATTTGATTGTAAACTTCGTCAACTGTAGAACGATTGGTTTTTAAATCTCCTAAATTGATAGAAGTTGATTCGTGTAAAACAATCGGAACTCCTCCCCAAAGGCGAACAGCTTGAAAATAAAGCAAACCTCTGATGAATTTAGCTTCGTTGATTAATCTCGTTTTGATTACTTCAGAACCCGAAACTTTCGGAATATTATCAATAGAAACATTGGCTCTATTGATTCCTGCATAAATTTGTCTCCAAGCCACTTGAACACGATCTGAAGTTGCGTCATGGGTTAAACTGCTCAAAGCTCTAACCTGTGGATTTGTAGCTGAAACTCCCGCCGCCGCGTAATCTGAAGCCATGTCGGTTAAGAAATAAAGGTTTCTTCCAAACAAACTTTGCTCACCCGGATCAAGACTTAAAGAAGCGTAAACGGCAGTCACACTTGCAGTTGCATCATCTTGAGTGACAAAATAATTATCTTCGGTTACAAAAGAGGTAGGTGTTACCTCTAGATCAGCGCACGATGTCAATAATCCGACGCTTAAAAGGAATGTTATAATGATCTTTTTCATTTTGATATTTTTTTACTTAGAAAGTTACGTTCAAGCCCGAGATGAATGTTTTGGAGTTTGGATAAGAACCAAAGTCAATTCCCGGATATAAGTTGTTTTGTTCGTACGAACTTACCTCTGGATCATAGCCAGTGTATTTCGTCCATGTAATTAAGTTTTCTGCAGAGATGTAAACTTTTACGCTTTTCGTTCCCAATTTTTTAGAAACGCTTTTAGGTAAAGTATATCCTAAAGTGATTAATTTCAATCTTAGGAAAGACGCATCTTCTACGTAGCGCTCAGAAACAATTCCAAGTGGCGAACTAGAAGCTCTCGGAATCTCATTACTCGGATTTGTTGGTGTCCAACGATCATTTAAAGTTGCAGCAGCATTAGTTCCAAGTGTAGAAATTTCTAATTGCTGATTTAAAGCATTGAAGATTTTTCCGCCGTAAGCTCCTTGAAAAGAGAAATTCAAATCAAAATCGTTGTATGAAACGGTGTTGCTGAAACTTCCAACAAATTTTGGCTGAGAAGTTCCTAGATTTCCTTTATCCAAAGCTGTAATTACGCCATCTCCGTTGGTGTCAACATATTTTCTGTCTCCAACTTTAGTATTTGCCAAACTGTTGATTTTTGGTTGCGTATTAACTTCTTCTTGAGTTTGGAAAATTCCATTGGTTTTGTATCCCCAGAAAGTTCCTAAAGGCAACCCCACTTTTACTATTACCGGTTGTTGTTGAAGTAAAGAACCATTTGGCACTACAGGAAAAAACTCGTTTACACCATTTCCGATTTCGGTAACTTTATTTCTGTTTAAAGAAAATACGATATTCGAATTCCAAGCGAAGTTTTTTGTTTTTACGTTTTCAGTTGTTAGACCAACCTCAAAACCTTTATTTTCAACTCCTCCAATGTTCTGAAGAACTGTCGCATAACCCGAACTCAATGGAACAGGAACGTTGATTAATAAATCTTTTGTCTTTTTGTAATAGACATCAAAAACAAAATTGATTTTTCGATCTAATAAGGATAAATCCAATCCAACATTGTACTGATTTGTTTTTTCCCATTTCAAATCTGGATTGGCTAATCGAGTAGGAGCAAGACCAGTATATAAAGTTCCTCCAAAAGAATAATTTACAGAACCCATTGAAGCCAACGGAAGATAGTTTCCAATTTCTTGGTTTCCAGTTGTTCCGGCTGTAATTCTCAGTTTGGCTTCCGTTACACCTTTAATGTTGTTTGCGAATTCTTCATCAGTAATATTCCATGAAAATCCAGCAGAAGGGAAGTAGCCCCAAAGCGATTCAGAACCAAATCTTGAAGAACCATCTGCACGTCCAGATAAAGTGAAATTGTATTTTCCTTTATAAGAATAATTTACTCTCGCCAACCAAGATTTCAATACACTTTCGTAAGCGTCGCTATATGGTTTAACAGGAACACCATCTTGAATTGCGTTGTAAGTATTGTTATCATTTACAAAAGTATTAGCGCCAGCATTTACCACTTCTCCTTTTGTATATTGAAGCGTGTAGCCTCCTAAAGCAGAGAATTTATGATTTTCGCCAAAAGTTGTGTTATAATTAAGTGTGTTTTCATTCAAAACAGAACTAACCGTTCTTTCTCCGATTGAAGCCAATCCTTTTGTTCCCGCACCTGTAGTTGTGTTTGAAGGAGCGTAGTAATTCTGTTTCGTATTCAAGACATCACCGCTTACTGCCACTTTTGCAGTCAATTCTTTATTGAATTTATATTCGCCAAATAAACTCGTTAGAATTCGATTTAATTTGGTTTCGTTGGTTGTGTTGTCCAAATCATTAATCGGATTCGGAACATAACCATTTACAGAAGTTGCGTAAGGATTATTGGTTACATTATAACTTCCATCTGCATTTTTGATAGGCACAACAGGAGCAGTTAATAGCACACTAACCAGTGGGTTCGGGTTTCTTCCAGCTCCTGCGCCTCCATTTGTACCTACGCCGTTTGAAATAGAGTTTGTATAATTGGTATTCACACCAAACTTGAACTTCGTAGAATAGTTTCTCTCATAGTTTGCACGAAGCGAAATACGTTTGAAATCTGATCCTAAAACAATTCCGTCTTGATCAAAATAGCCTGCAGAAACAGCATATCTTGATTTTTCATCTCCTCCAGAAAAAGATAAATTATGATTCTGAACAGGTGCCGCAGTGACAAAAGCCGCAGATTGCCAATCGTAATTTCCAGAAGTTTTTAAAGCCTCAATCTGCTCAGGAGAAAAAGAAGGGGCTTGACCAATACTTGCCTGAACATCGTTTCTTAAACTTGCCCATTCGCTAGCATTCATTAATCTCAATTTTTTTGAAATATTTTGGAATCCGAAATAACCTTGGTACGAAATATTATCTTGTCCTTTCGTTCCTTTTTTAGTCGTAATAATTACAACACCATTCGCACCTCGCGAACCGTAAATTGCCGTTGCCGAAGCGTCTTTCAAAACTTCGATAGATTCAATATCCGCAGGATTAATGGTTGAAAGAACGTTTACACTCGCGCCTGAATAAGCGACTCCAGCGCCACTGTTACTATTGTCGTTGTAAATTAAGATTCCGTCAACTACATAAAGCGGTTCGTTACCAGCAGTAATCGAGTTTCCTCCGCGAATGCGAACACTTGAAGAAGCGCCCGGACGGCCAGAACTTTGTGTAACTACAACACCCGCAACAGCACCTCTTAATAGATTATCTGCCGAAGAAGTAACCTGAGACAAATTGGCTTTTGGAACCGAAGCTACAGAGCCTGTAATGTCTTTTCTTTTCTGAGTTCCGTAACCTACAACAACTAGTTCGTCTAATTCTTGGCGTTCTTCTTTAAGATTAATAATGACTGGATTTTTCTCAACAATAATTTCCAGTTTTTTATATCCAATGTAACTTACAATCAAAGTATAAGGGAATTTTTGTCCCGTTTGAAAGTAGAATTTACCTTCAGCATCTGTCACAACACCATGAGTTGTTCCTTTAATGGTAACCGAAGCACCTATAACTGGCTGATTTGTAATAGCGTCTACAACAGTTCCGTCAAGTTTGGATTGAATAAGAGGTGTGGTATTTTGGGCGTGTATTCCTGCCGTTATAAAGAGCAACTGCAAGAGTATATATAGGTTTAATTTTTTTTTCATTTCTTTGTACTGGTTTTAAGTAATTAACAAGACGCCCTGAGCACTGTTTATACAGCACTCTAAAAGTGTTCTTGATTTAGTGATAAATGTTCTTTAAGCCTCGCCATTTCTGTTGCCGCAGAAATGGCTTTTTTTATTTACAGCAACAGCTTTGCATTGTTTTCATTTTAGTTTTTTTAATTGTTAGTTATTTAATTTATTGAATAATAGATATGATTTCAAGAATCTGACCCCAACACAAACAAATGCATTGGAAGAGATCTTTGGTTAAATTCAGTAAATATTTTTGGTGGTGTTTTAAAAGATTTGCTTCGATATGAAATCTAAAGGCAAACAAAATAAGTAGGTAATTAACAACAGATACACATATAACAAATAGTGCTATAAGTGTAGTTTTTACGAAGATTGTAACGCGATATGCTTTCTGTTGTTTTCACAATAATAGTTTTTAAGGTTTTGAAATACTATTTAAACTCTACTAATCCTATAGGCAAAGTTAAATTTTATATAATAAAAACCAAAAGTTTGTGGAGTTTTTTTTGAAAAATATGCTTCTATAGGCGCTGTGGAGAATGTTGATTTCACGGTGAAGCCTTATTTTAAAGGACTTGATGTCGTATTTGAATTTTTCGAAATTGTTAAAATAAATTTCATTTACAAGTTGAAATTGTAGTATTTTACACTTTATTTTGAACTTTAAAATAGGCCAAAAAAGAATTTTTAATGGTTTTAAAGCGATAAAAAAGCGATAAAAGAATGTCTCTTGGATTATTTTATAAAATCTATATGGAAATTTTAAAGTTGATTTTGAATAAATTAGAGTAATTTTATAGATAATAAAAGAAAATAGAATTTTTTTAATCAACCTAATGATAAATACTTATATTTGTGTTAAGTATTTTTACTTAGTTTTATAATCAAAAAGAAATGATAGAAGTAAAAGAAGCCTTAGAAATTGTTGCTGCAAATAGTTCCGTTTTGTCAACTCAGAAAATTTCGGTCAGTAAAGCGCTAGGGTATATTTTGGCAGAAACAGTTTATTCGCCTATTTCAATGCCACCGTTTCGTCAGTCAGCTATGGATGGCTACGCTTTTACTCATTCTATAAGACATCAATTTGATGTGGTCGGAATTTCGCAAGCAGGCGATCATTCGAACATAAAACTAAAAGAAAATGAAGCAGTACGTATTTTTACAGGAGCTTACGTTCCTAAAAATGCAGATACTGTGGTCATGCAAGAGCATGTAATGGTAAATGGTGATTCAATTTTGATTGCCAAAAAGCCAGAAGCATTTGCTAACGTAAGAAGTAAAGGCGAACAAATAAACGCTGAAGATGTTGTTTTTGATGCCAATACATTGATTACTCCTGCGGCAATTGGTTTTCTAGCGTGCTTGGGAATTACAGAGATAACAGTTTACAAAAAGCCGAAAGTGGCCATTTTAGTAACAGGGAATGAATTGGTAAAACCGGGCAAGAAACTTCCGAAAGGAAAAATCTATGAAAGCAATTCAATGATGTTGCAAGCTGCACTTCAGACTATCGGAATTAATAAAATTAAAGTTCATACCGTTAAAGACAATTTAAAAGCGACTAAAAATGCATTGCAATCAATTCTTAAAAAGAATGATATTGTTTTAATTTCTGGCGGAATTTCGGTTGGAGATTATGATTTTGTAAAAGAAGCATTATTGAAAAATGGAGTAGAAGAGCTTTTTTATAAAATCAATCAGAAACCTGGAAAACCGATGTTTTTTGGTGCTAAAAAAGATACTTTGGTATTTGCGCTTCCGGGAAATCCAGCGTCGTCATTGACTAATTTTTATATCTACGTATATCCTGCTGTCAAAAATAGAATGGGATTTTCTAATACGCATCTGCCAAAAATTGTCCGTAAATTGGATAATCAGATAGTCAACACAACAGGGAAAACACTTTTCTTAAAAGCATTATATAATGAAACTAGTGTTGAGATTTTAGAAGGACAAAGTTCTGCAATGCTGAATACTTTCGCTATAGCGAATGGATTAGTGATCGTACCACAAGACGTTGAAAGCATAAAAAAAGGTGCATCCGTTACGATTTTGCCTATAGATTAGTTTTTTTTAGAAAGGATAGAAGAAAGAGGCGAGAAGGAAGAAAAAGAGTAAAGAAGAAAGAAGCAAGAAGCAAGAAGAAAATAGATTTTATGGGCAATGATGAAAAGCGCTGTATAAATAAAAGCATATAGCTTAAAAAAAGGAAAGAACAACGAATGGTTCAACAACTTGGACACACAGTGAGCAAAACTTGAAACTTGAAACGTTAAACCTGAAACAAAAAGAACAATGAAAATATCAGTATTTATTCTTTGCGGAGGAAAAAGCACCAGAATGCAGTCAGAAAAAGGATTGGTTTTGTTTCAGGATAAGCCATTTATTGAGCATATTATTCAGGCGATTTTACCTATTACAGATCAAATTAAATTGATTACGGCATCAAAAGAATATGATTATTTGGAGTATGAAAAAATTCCTGATTTAATTGTAGATAAAGGTCCGTTGGGCGGAATTTACACTGCGTTATCTCATTCTAAAACCAAATTCAATCTGATTTTAAGTTGTGATATTCCGTTAATTTCAACAGAATTATTGCAGGAATTAATTTCAAAACATACCAAAGAAGCTGAGATTACAGTTTTTGCTTCAGAAAGTAAAACGCATCCGTTAATCGGAATTTATTCCAAAAATATTGTTCCGACCATCAAAGAAGCAATTGATTCTAATGAATTAAAAATGATGGATTTGCTGGCGAAATTACCCCATCAAATTATCAATATAGAAGAAAGCGAAAACTTTCATTTAACCAATATTAATTCGGCCGACGAATTAAACGACCTGAATATCAATTTAACTTAAAGACTATGCGAAATTTAAAAACACCAAAATTGACGATTGTAGGCGCAGGTCCAGGCGACGTTGAATTGATTACGTTAAAAGCAATTAAAGCTTTAGAAAGTGCCGATGTAGTTTTGTACGATGCTTTGGTAAACGAAGAATTACTAGAATATGCATCAAATGCAGAGATTGTTTTTGTTGGAAAACGTTTAGGCTGTCATGCTTACACGCAAGATCAGATTAACGATTTGATTGTTTCGATGGCTAACCTTCATGGGCATGTGGTTCGTTTAAAAGGCGGTGATTCTTTTGTTTTTGGAAGAGGAAGTGAAGAGATTGATTATGCGGTAAAATTTGGTTTAGAAACTGCTGTTGTTCCAGGAATTTCGTCTGCTTTGGGCGTTCCAGCTACGGCAGGAATCAGTTTGACGCAACGTAAAATTGCTGAAAGTTTTTGGGTAATTACGGGAACAACTTCAAATCACGAATTATCAAAAGACGTTCATTTAGCAGCAAAATCGGCTGCGACGGTGGTTATTTTGATGGGAATGCATAAATTAGAGGAGATTATTTCGATTTATCAAGAGAATAGAAAAGACGATCTTCCAATCGCAATTATTCAAAACGGAACGAAAAATTCAGAACAAAAAGTTATAGGAACTATTGGTACAATTACTAAATTGGTATCCGAAAAGAATATTTCATCACCAGCAATTATTGTGATTGGCGAAGTGGTGAAAAATACATCAAAATTGACAGAATATTTTCAAGAGCATTTTGATGATGAATTCATTTTTCAAAATTTAAATTTATAAAAATGATCGAGGTTAAATATTTTGGAGCTGTTGCTGAAAAAACAAAATGTGAATTCGAAAAACTAACTTTTTCAGAGGAATTATCATTGCAAAAACTTTTGCAGAATTTAGACGAAAAATACGAGTTCGAATCATTGACTTTTAGCGTTGCGGTAAATCAAAAAATAGTTTCAAAATCGGCAGATTATACTTTGCAAACCAGCGACATTGTAGCTTTATTGCCGCCATTTGCTGGAGGTTAAAATAAATTTATGAGCGGAACTGAACGATATAACAGACAAATTATACTTCCTGAAATTGGAGATGTTGGTCAGTACAAATTGCTGAAATCTAAAGTTTTGGTAATTGGTGCTGGAGGTTTGGCTGCTTCCATTCTGCCTTATTTAGCTGCTGCAGGAATCGGCGAAATCGGGATTGTAGATGATGATCTTATCGAAGTTTCAAATCTTCACAGACAAGTAATTTACAAAACTTCGGCGGTTGGAAAAGGAAAAGCGGCAGAAGCAAAAGCAATGATTTCAGAATTAAATCCGCAGGTTAAAGTGAATGTTTTTTCGGAGAAATTAGCTGGAAAAAATGCCTTTTCTTTATTTGAAAAATATGATATTATTGTTGATGCAACTGATAATATTTCGATAAAATATTTAATTAATGATGCTTGTCTTGTGACGAATAAACCAATGGTTTACGGTTCTATTTTTAGATTTCAAGGACAAGTTTCGGTTTTCAATTATCAAAACGGACCAACATATAGATGTTTATATCCGGATGAAAATTCGAACGCCGCTAATTGCGAAGATGCTGGTGTAATTGGTGTTTCGGTTGGAATTATCGGAATGTTTCAAGCCAATGAAGTCATAAAAATGATTCTGGGAATTGGAGAGGTTTTAAGCGGAAAAATATTGGTTTACAATATTTTGAAGAATGAACAGCAAAAATATGATTTCGAAAAAACTTCAACTTTAGAAATGACTAAAGAAGATTTCGAACGAAAATACAATTCAGATGAAAATCAAATAGAAGAAATCAAATTTGAATTGTTGCTGGATGAAATAGAAAACGATGAGGTTCTTTTTTTAGATGTTCGAAATGAAGATGAATTGCCAAAAATCAAATTAAAAAACAGCATTCAAATTCCGTTAATGAATTTAGAAAATGAAATTGAAAAATTAGATAAAAAACAAACGATTTATATTTTCTGCCAATCAGGAATCAGAAGTAAAATTGCGGCAGAATTGCTTCAAAAAAATCAATTTGAAAATGTAAAAAGCATTATTGGTGGCGCTTTGGCAATGAAACAATTATTAAAAGAAGAAAAGATATAGCCACAGATTAAAAAGATTTTTTAATTTGCTTTTGTCAGGCTGAGCGGAGTCGAAGCCCCGTTCCAATTGGAGCGCCCTTCGACTCCGCTCAGGGAGACAAACTAGGCGAGTAAAAATTCTTTAAATTCGTGAATTCGTGGCGAAAAAAAAATAAAAAGAAATGAGTAAAAATGTATTTGTAGAAGGACCGATTTCTCCAGAATTTATAGCAGAATCGATCGCGAAACACCAATCGAAACACACGATTGGCGCACACAATATTTTTCTAGGACAAGTTCGTGCCGATGTAATTCACGACAATACAGTTGTAGCAATTGATTATTCGGCTTATAAAGACATGGCCAATGAAGCTTTGTATGCTATTCGCGAAAAAGCTTTCGCTAAATTCGATTTAACCTGTATGCATATTTACCATAGTTTAGGCGTTGTAAAAGCAGGCGAAATTTGTTTGTTCGTTTTTGTTTCGGCAACACGTCGCAAACAAGTTTATGAAGCAACAGAAGCTATCGTAAACTGGATTAAAACCGATGTGCCAATTTTTGGCAAAGAAATGTTTGAGAACGATACATTCACTTGGAAACAAAATACCTAAGAAATTAAAATGGTAGATATTACGCATAAAATAAGCACTTTAAGAGTCGCAACCGCAACCGCAATTGTCAAAGTTAGCAAGCAAGAAACAATTGATGCGATTGTGAACAATTTAGTGCCAAAAGGAAATGTGCTTGAAATGGCAAAAACGGCCGGATTATTTGCGGTAAAAAATACCCATTTGTCTATTCCAGATTGTCATCCGCTTCCAATTGAATTTACTTCTGTAGAATATAATATTGAAGGTTTAAATATTCATATTATTTTCAAAGTAAAAACTGTTTACAAAACCGGAGTTGAGGTTGAAGCCATGCACGGCGCATCAATTGTAGCATTGACGATGTACGATATGCTGAAACCAATTGATAAAGAAATAGAGATTTCGACCATCAAATTAATCAATAAAGAAGGCGGAAAATCGTCTTTCAAAAATAAGTTTCCAAATGCAATAAAAGCGGCAGTTTTCGTTTGTTCCGATTCGATTTTTGCAGGTGATAAAGAAGATCGTTCTGGAAAAACGATTGTAGAAAAATTAGATTCATACGGAGTAGAAACTGCTCATTATGAAATCATTCCAGACGAATTGGACATTATTCAGGAAAAAACAAAAGCTTTCGCTAAAGAAAATCAGTTAGTGATTTTTACAGGCGGAACAGGTTTATCGCCAAGAGATGTTACGCCAGAAGCTTTAGAACCGTTATTAGAAAGTCGAATTCCAGGAATCGAAGAAGCGATTCGCAGTTATGGGCAACAAAGAATGCCTTATGCGATGCTTTCTAGAAGCGTTGCAGGAACTTTAGGCAAAACATTAGTTTTGGCTTTGCCGGGCTCAACAAACGGAGTAAGAGAATCAATGGATGCTGTTTTTCCGCATGTGATGCACGTTTTTCATATTTTAAAAGGAAAAAATCATGACAGCCTCTAACACTATTTTGACGGATGGTTTTGGGCGCAAGCATAATTATTTGCGCATTTCGCTGCTGGAAAAATGCAACCTTCGTTGTACGTATTGCATGCCAGCGGATGGAATCGCATTGTCTCCAAAAGCCAGTTTAATGACGGCTGAAGAGATTTTTGCAATTGCTCAGACTTTCGTGAAAAATGGTGTTGGCAAAATACGATTAACAGGCGGCGAACCTTTACTCAGAAAAGATTTTCCTGAGATTGTTTCTAAATTATCGAACTTAAATATTTCACTTTCTATAACCACAAACGGAATTTTGATCGACCGCCATATTGATGTTTTAAAGCAATTTAATGTCAAAAAGATCAATTTGAGTTTAGATACTTTGGTTTCGTCTAAATTTCATTCTATAACACTTAGAAATCAGTTTGAGAAGGTAATTGATAATTTGCATTTGCTTTTGAATAATGATTTTCAGGTAAAAGTAAATGTCGTTTTGATGAAAGATTTTAATGATAACGAAATTGTAGATTTTGTAAAACTGACTCAATTTCTGCCAATTTCTGTTCGATTTATCGAATTTATGCCTTTTGCAGGAAACGAGTGGGATAGAAGCAAAATGGTTTCGCAAAAGGAGATTTTATCTTTAGTGGAAACTCAATTTTCATCAGATGAAATTCAAAAATTAGAAGACGAAAAAAACTTCACTTCAAGAAATTATAAAATAAAAGGTTTTCAAGGCGATTTCGGAATCATTAGTTCCATTACCAACCCTTTTTGTGACAGCTGCAACCGCATCCGCTTGACGGCTGACGGAAAAATAAAAAATTGTCTTTTCTCCAATTCAGAAACCGATTTATTGACCGCTTTTAGAAATGGAGAATCTATTACTGATCTGATTTCTGATTCTATTCAAAATAAAAAGAAAGTCAGAGCGGGAATGGCAACCATCAATGAAATTAATAATCCAACACTTCATTCGGATAATCGTAGTATGATTGCGATTGGGGGGTAGCTTCAGCTTTTGGAATCTTTGCCAAAGTTTAAAACTTTGACAAAGATAATTGACCACAACGTTTGTCATTGCGAGGAACGAAGCAACCTCACTAGCATATTATAGCAAATGTGATTGCTTCGTTCCTCGCAATGACAAAAAAAGGTTCAACTTTACGTCAAACCTTTCTTCGATTATTTTTTCTTTTTAGCTTTTGCTTTAGCCTTTTTCTGAGCTATAGCTTTCTTCGCAGCGAGTTTTTTAGCTTGAGCTTTATCTTTTGCCTTTTTCGCTTTTTCTTTTTTCTTCGCGGCAGCTTTCAGTTTTTCTTTTTTAGCTCTTTCTAATTTTTTGATTACTGCTTTAATCGCTTTTTCTCTTTTCTTTTCCTTCTCTTTTTTTGCTTTAAGTTTAGCTTTAAGCTTTGATTTTATATCGTTTTTTTCTTTGCCAATTTTCTCAACAGTTACAACAGGTTTGCTTTCTGAAACATCATTGGTTTTAATTTCTACAATTTCAGAAACAATAGCTTCTTTTTTTGCAGGAGTTGTAGCAGGTTTTTTCACCGTTGCGCTCGGAGTTGTTTTAGAAGCAGCTCTTACAGGCGTTTTTGCTACTGGTTTTACCGTGGCAGCTGGTGCTTTTGCGGCTGTCGTTTTTGCGGCTGTTCTTGGTGTAGTCGCTTTTGTAGCAGGTGTTTTTGTGGCAGTTCTAGTTGTTCTTTTAACCGTTGTTTTTGTTTCTGGTTGCACTTCTGTAGTGGTTTCTACAGCTGTTTCTGCTGGAATATCAGTATTATTTACAGCAGGAGTACTTGGATTTCGTTTTATCATAACTGTATTTTTAATTGAGTAATAGATGTTAACCAAGTGTATTTAAAGCTTTTGAAGTACAATGCTTTAATGCAAATTCTTAGTTAAGCTAAATATACGCAATTTTTGAATACAAAATACGACAGTTTTTAGAACTCATTAATTTTCAACTGCTTCCAAGATTCTAAAATTGCTTTTTGGTGCTTCGCAAAGAGAACAGCAATAATTTTCAGGAAGATTTTCAAATAAAATGCCTTTTGGAATTCCTTGAGTTTCATCTCCATATTCCGAATTATAAAGCGTTAGACATTCTTGACATTGGTAAATATCTAATTGAGGCTTTTCTTTTTTCTGCGGATTTTCAGCTGTTTCTGAAGTCGAATTTCCAAGTTCATCGAAATATTTTCGGCTTAATTCTATTAAAATCGTTGGAAGTTCGAGTTTGTCAATATCCTGTGAATGCACAATATATTCGCGCGTATTCGGGTCGAAGTTTTTCGCAAACAAAACATTATAAGTATCTCTAATTTTAATGGATTCTAAAACTGCAGGAAGTTCGTTTTTTTCGATGACAATCGAAGTAAAATAATGTCCGTCACGATTGTATTCTGAAATTCCGAAATTTAATCCGTAAGTGCTGATATCGAATTGATCTAAAGTTCTAACGAGGAACGTTTTCAGATTTAAAGCCCATTCCATTGCAACGGGTAAATGCCAGTTTAATTCCAATAGCGAATGACGAACGTTGATTCCTCTTTTTCCAAGAAATTTTTCCCATTCTAATTTTCGATCTTTCGGAATTCCTTTGATGATGAAAGATTTCCAAGGCGTAATACAGATTTTCCCAATTTTGCATTCAAAACACAAATCGCACATTTCTTTCAGGAAATCCAAATCGTATAAATTATTTCTCCAATATAATCCCAGCCAATATTGATCGATTCCCATTCTGTTCATTCCTTCGTAATATGGAAATGGATAAAACGGAATATTTAGCGGTTTGGCGATTGTTCGATTATTGGTATCTAAAGCTTCGCTTACCAAAGTGAAAAGCATCTCTATATCTTGGGAATCTTCTTCTGAGATTTTCTCGATTTCATAATAAATTTTAGCCAAATCCCAGCTGTAAAGTAAAACCGGATAGACTTCCATTTTCTCCCATTTTGGAAGACGAATGTACAAATACCAATAATCTTCAAGTTCTGAAGCGATAAAATTCAAATGTCCTGTAAACAACGGAACCAATTGCTGCTTCGGATCTGTGATGTTGACTTTAAGTTTTGGCTGTTCTTTAAACTCTTCTAAAACATATAAAAAACGATTTCCAGTCAGCCAATTTGTATTTCTGAAAATATCGGTTGAAACATAAGAAGAAACAATATTATTGCCGCTTTTTTGATCGGGATAAACAAAATGATGTTTTCCTAAAGTGGTTTTGTCCAAAGACTTAAACCCTTTCGGGAAAATAATATCTTGTCTTGAACCAAACGAAATAGAATCCAGTCCTTCTTCCAAAGCAATATTTACTACTTCTCGTAATTCCCCAGGCGAAATAACGCCTCCTTTTACTATTAATCTTGTTAGTTCCATTTTTCTTTAGTTTACAGTCTCAGTCTCAGTTTTCAGACTCAGTTTTCAGACTCAGTTGCAGTATTCACTGGAAACTGCGACTGAGACTGAAAACTTATTTACACTTCGCCAATATCTCTTTTACTTCTGTTTTACAACTTCCGCAGCCTAAACCTGCGCCTGTATTTTTGCATAATTCGGTGAAATCGTTGACACCGCTTTTGATGGTTTCTTCGATGTTTCCAGCTCCGACTTGGCTGCAGGAACAAACTAATTTTCCTAAAACAGGTTTTGCATTTGAGCTTCCTCTTAAAAGCGTATTTCGTTTGTCTGATAATTCGATTTTGCTTTCGATCATGGTTTTGAATTCGGCAAATTCGTTTTTATCGCCCATTAAAATGGCACCGACTAAAAGATCATCTTTTACGATGCATTTTTTGTAATAACGTTTTTTCAAATCGGTAAAAACAATTTCTTCATACGAATCATCATTTTCTGGAATTGTCAAATCGCCAATACTGCAAAGGTTGATGTCTTCTAATTTTAAAATATTCATTAAAATCGAGCCTTTGTAATAACTGCTGATATCGCCCGCAAGGAAATTCGCCAGAATATTAGCTTGTTCTTCAGCAGCAGAAGTGATTCCGAACAATTTATTTTCGAATTCAGCTATTTCTCCAATCGCAAAAATATCGGGATTTGAAGTTTGTAAATACTGATTTACTTTCACGCCGCGTCCGCATGCTAAACCGCTTTCACGTGCAATTTCGATGTTCGGAATTGTTCCAATCGTATACACAATAGCATTTGCCGTAATGATTTTTCCGCTTTTTAAAGCAATCTCAATTTCATTCGGATTATCAGTTTCAAAAACGGTACTGACTTCATTATCAAAATAAATTTGAATATCACGAAGCTGAACTTCTTCAGCCAATAATTTACTTGAAATTCTATCCAATTGACGTTCCATCAAACGAGAAGCGCGCTGAATAATCGTAGTTTTTACTTTTTTATGTTTTAAAGCGGCAGCTAATTCCAATCCTAATAATCCGCCGCCGATAATGACAACATGCTGTTCTTCTGGCGGAAGATTGGTGCTGTCTAGATGTTTTTTCAAACGATCTGCATCTTCTTTTCTTCTCACGGTAAAACGGCCCGGAAGATGAAGTTGTGCATTTTCAGGAACAAAAGGACGGCTTCCTGTTGCCATAATCAATGAATCGAAAGTATGAGTTTCGCCTTGACTGTCTGTAATCGATTTTAGTTTAGTATCTATTTTGTCAACAGAAACTCCGGCTTTCATTGTAATTTTCAATTTATTAAAAGTTTCGCCGTCTTTGACCTTTAAAAGTTGTTCCCAAGTAAATTCTCCCGTCATATATTCAGGAAGCAAAACACGATTGTAAAAAGGATTTATTTCATTCGAAAAGACAATAATTTCGTCAGTCGAATTGAATTCACGATAGTTTTGAATGAATCGGAAAGAAGCCGCTCCAGCACCAACAATCGCAATTTTCTGAAATGGTTTTACGTATTTCTTAATCGAAACGGTTGTGAACTTAAAATCAGGTTCTTTTGAAATGGGATCGACAACTATGTTCGTTAAATTATTCGTTCTATTCAAATCATTTTCAAGCTGTTTTCCCCAATGCATCGGCAAGAAAACAACTTTTTCTTTGATAGAATCAGTGACTTTTGCTTTTACACGAACTTCTCCGTTTTTGCTAGAAACGACTACAATATCGCCGTTTTTAATATCATTTTTAAAAGCGTCAATCGGATTTATTTCTAAAACCGGACTCGGAATATGCGTTAATAAACGAGATACTTTTCCAGTTTTAGTCATCGTGTGCCATTGATCGCGAATTCTTCCTGTTGTTAAAATAAAAGGAAATTCGTCATTTGGCTGAACCGATGTGTTTTCGATAGAAACAGGCAGATTAAAAATCGCTTTTCCAGAAGGCGTATAGAATTTTTTATCTGTAAATAATCGTGGAGTTCCCGGATGATTGTAATCTGGAACTGGCCATTGAAAAGTTCCTTCGGATTTTAAACGATTATAATTTAAGAATGAAATATCAATATTCGTGTTTTTGGTAAGTGCGCAATGTTCTTTGTAAACTTCTTCGGCACTGTTGAAATTGAATCCGTTGAAATTCATTTTTTTAGCAAAACGAATTAAGATTTCAATATCTGGAAGTGCTTCGCCAGGTGCGTTGATTCCTTTTGGTAGAAAAGAAATACGACGTTCAGAATTGGTCATTGTTCCTTCTTTTTCTAACCAACCTGCGGCAGGCAATAATAGATCGGCAAATTTTGCTGTGTCTGCATTATGTGAAATATCTTGAACAACAACGAATTTTGCATTTTGAAGCGCTTTTTCTGCTTTTCTAGAATCAGGCAAACTTACTAGCGGATTGGTACAAATTATCCAAACGGCTTTCATTTTTCCAGATTCTAAGGCTTCGAACATTTCTGTCGCTGTTAAACCTGGTTTATCTGAAATCTCGTCAACGCCCCAAAAGTCGGCAACTTCTTTACGATGCGTTGGATTGGCGATGTCTTTATGCGCTGCCAAAAGTGTCGCCATTCCGCCTACTTCGCGTCCGCCCATTGCGTTGGGCTGACCCGTTAATGAAAATGGCCCAGAACCTGGTTTTCCAACTTGACCTGTTAGTAAGGATAAATTTAGTAAAGCCGTGTTTTTATCAACGCCAACTGCACTTTGATTTAATCCCATCGCCCAAAGCGAAATAAATCCCTTTGCTTTTCCGATAATATCAGCGGCTAGTTTGATGTCGTTAACAGGAATTCCACAAAGTTTGGAAGCTTTTTCAAGCGAAGTTCCTAAAACTAAGTCTTTATATTGTTTGAAATTTTCTGCGTGATTTTTAACAAAATCATGATCTACGTAACCCTTTTCGATAATGCGTTTTGCAATGGCATGATATAGAATAATGTCTGAACCCGGAATAATTTGCAAATGTAAATCGGAAAAAACAGCCGTATCTGTTCGCCTCGGATCAATACAAATTATTTTCGTTTTCGGATTTTTCTCTTTGTGTTTTTCCAATCTTCTGAAAAGAATAGGGTGGCACCAAGCAGGATTTGCGCCTGTAATTAAAAAAGTATCAGCCAATTCAATATCATCATAAGCAATTGGTACAGAATCTTCTCCAAAAGTCTTTTTATAACCAACAACCGCAGAACTCATGCAAAGTCTGGAATTGGTGTCAATATTATTGGTTTTTAAAAATCCCTTTACCAGTTTATTGACTAAGTAATATTCCTCAGTCAAACATTGTCCTGAAATATAAAAACCAACACTATCTGGTCCGTGCTTTTTTATGATGGAAGAAAAAACTGCCGCGGCGCGATCCAAAGCCGTATCCCAACTTACGCGTTCCAGTGGGTAATTTTTGCTTCCGCGCATTTCGGGATATAAAATTCTGTCAGAAGTATCATTAACTACGTAGTGCAGATTCATTCCTTTAGAACACAACATCCCTTTGTTCACAGGATGATCTTTATCGCCCTCCACCATAACACCATTTTTAGCATCGTTGGTCACGACTATACCACAGCCAACGCCACAGTAGGAACAGGTAGTTTTGATCTTAGTACTTTGCATCACGTTTCGGTTTTAAATAAATCACTTACTTAACTTGAAACAAAAATAAGTATTTTTTAAGTATTAATACTTAATTTATGATTTATTTTTTTACTTTTGATAAAAATAAATGAGGAACAACAAATTAGTTTTTAACGTGCTAAAAATTAGGACTCATGAAAGCAGATCAAGCGGTATGTTATTCCTGTACGAATGAAAATTGTTTTATCAAGAAGCACCTGCATTTAGAGCAAATGGTAGGTTATATTTCTAAAAAAGAGAATGTAATCTGTAAAAAATCTGATCGTTTTATAACGGAAGGTGCGCCGTTGCAGGGACTTTATTTTATTTGTAAAGGAAAAGCGAAAACGGTAAAAACCGGAATTAACGGTAGGGAACAAATTGTTCGCTTAACCGCAAATGGAGATATTATTGGTTTCCGCGGTTTCGGAACGAGCAAACGTTATTTAATTGGAGCTTATGCGCTGGAAGATACTATATTGTGTAATTTTAGTAACGAAACCATGCAGGAAATTTTACAGCACGTTCCTGAATTTACGTATGCTTTAATGTTGTTTTATGCCGAAGAATTGAATAAAAGTGAAAATAATATCCGAAAGATTGCTCACATGAATGTTCGTGAACGTGTAATTGACTTACTGCTTTATATTCATCGTAAATTCGGACAAACAAACGGTTTGATTGATATTGAGCTTTCGCGAAAGGAAATCGCAGATTTTGCAGGAACTACTGAAGAACAGGCGATTCGTATTTTATCAAGTCTTAAAAAGGAAGCTTTGATTAAAACGGAAGGAAAACGTGTTGGAATTTTGGGAATATCAGAATTAAGATCAGAAATTATGGAGCATAAATATTTTTAAGGTTCTAAGTTACTAAGATTCTAAGATGCTAAGTTTTTTGTAGAGACGCTTTGTCGTGCGTCCCTACGTCGTGTTTTTATTTTTTCCTTCCCACAAATCGAATTACTGAACCAGTTCCGTTATGAAATAAACCTTCGTTGAGTTCGATTTCCTTTTCTTCCAATTCGATGATTTCATAATTATGAAAATCAGCTTTGATTTCTTCTATCGAAAATAAGGATTCGATGTCTTTTGGTCCGCCGACTTTTTCATTTTTGGTTACATATTCTAAATGTTTTTTGCTGAAAGCTTCAAAAATAATAATTCCGTCTTTTCTTAAAAGTTGATTCAGCTGTTTGTGAATTTCAGATTTGATTGAAGCTGGAAAATGTGCATAAATTAAAGCAATTGCATCAAATTGCTCTTCTTGAAAATCTAAAGTTTCCAATTCTCCAACTTGATAATCAATAGAAACATTATTGTTTTCTGCGAGAAGAAGTGCTTTGTTTCTGCCTTCTTCGCTAATATCAAAAGCAGAAACTTTCCAGCCTAGTTTTGCTGCGAAAATGGCATTTCTTCCTTCGCCTTCAGCAGGGAAAAGAATCGAGCCGATTTCTAATTTTTCAATTTGTTCTTTTAGGTAATTGTTAGGTTCTTCGCCGTATGCAAATTCTTCAGTTTTGTAACGATCGTCCCATCTTTGAGTCCAAGTGTTGTTCATTTAATAGGTTTCTTATGTTTAATTTAGATTAAAACTTAGTTTTCCATAAATTCTAAATTAAGTATTTTAATTTTTTGGTTGTTATCTCCCAAATTTAAATTCCAGTTTTTTTCCATAAATTCTAATAGTTTAATGCCTCTTTTAAGAATTTCTTCTGGAGTCCAATCTTGTAGATGACTAATTTCGTTTTCGGAATATGAACCAAATTTAAAACCAATTTGATTTTCTCCGTTATCAATCTTTTTTGCAAAGCACTTGTTTTGTAAACTAGAATTTTTTGGTTTTGATAAAGGAAGAAGATTTCCTAAATTATTATTTAAAATACGTCTTTGCTTTAATGTATAAATATTAAATTTAGATTTCCAACAATCACTTTTTGGTGTTTGCGGATAAATATGTTCTACAGTAATGAAATCTTCCATCTCTCTTGAAAATTCAAACCAATCGATTTTAGTTTTGGTGGTCTTACTCATTCTTTGAAGAGACATTTCATATTCAAATAAAAAGTACTTTATCCCATTCCAAGAATAAAATCCGTCGCTAAATGATTTTGTAAGATTAGCCAAAAAATCTTTTTCTTTTAAAAGTTTTTCAGTTATATCATGTATATGTTTTTCAAATTCAGATACTGTTAAAATTCCTTTTGAAATTTTAATTGCATACATATTCATATCCCAAAAGACAAAATATTTACTTAATGCAAGTCCAATAAAAGCAAATCTTTCTAAAGTCTTTAAAAGTTTTAATCTTACAGTTTTATTGTTCTCTGTAAGATAACATGATAATAAAACTGGTGAAAAGTGATTAAAACCAATCCTGTAGATTTTTTCAAGTAGAATAATTTCGTCGTCATCTTTATCATTAATTAAAGTTGGATTGTATAATCCAAACCAAATTTCTACACTTTTTTGAAGGCTTTCTATATAATTATTAACGTCTTGAATTTTTAATTTTAAATTGCCATCAGCATCACACTCATTTAAATTTTTAAGACTAAATTTTTTTTCAAGAAGATAGTTTTCATAATTATCTCTATAGAACATTCTGATTCTTCTAGCTGGCATATTTTCTAAATCGTCGTCAGATTCTATTTCTTGTCCAAAATAAACCATAAAATGATTCATTAAAAAAGCATCATCTTTTAATGGACGTTCTTTGTTTTTACCTAAGAAATGATATACAGCTTTCCAAGAATCATTAATTCGTTTTCTTAATTGATTCCTTTCGCTTTCATCTCCGGGAAATCTTGTAGAAAGATAAATCAATCTGTTTTTTAATAATTCTAGATTGGAAAGAGGTTTACCACGATTATTCATTGTTTCGAAAGCTACATATACATCAATATCTGAAGTAATGCTGTAAATGTTAAACAGAAAATTTTGAGTAACTTTTTTAAAAATTTGTTCAATTTCTAGTTTAGATAATTGATTTAGTTGTTTTTTAAAATAATCACGTGCAAAGATTAGATTATGGGTATATATTGTTTCTTCACTTAAATAACCACTTGCAGAATTCTCTAAGAATATTTTACGTTTTAAAAACTCATAACTTGGATTGTCTTTTTCATAACCGAATAAATATGATCTAGAAATCCCGTCATCTTTTGAGTCAAATATATAGCGTTTTCTAATCTCTTCTATAGTAGAATAATTTAACTTATCTTGTTCGGCAATGCATTCCGTGATTGTTTGTATTAAAATTATAGTTGTTGTTAATCTTTGCTGTCCATCCACTATGTAGTAAGGTTCGAAGCTTTTTGAGTCTATTATCCAGAGGTCATCTTGCCATTTTGCGAATTTTTCAACGGGAACTTTTTCTAATGTTAAAACTCCAATATAATGATTTTTACCATCTTCTAATTGAATTATATCATTCCAAAAATCTTTTAATTGTTTTTCGGTCCATGCATATCCTCTTTGATAATCTGGGATGCGATATAATTTTTCAGTAAATATTTTTGATATAGATTGTAATTGTGTATCCATAAAGAATGTCTTTTTTAGCAATTCAGCTAAGATATAAAAATTATGGATTTAATAATATTGGACAGATTTAATTTAAAAAACTATTTCTTGTTAATTTTTTGTGCTAAAAAAAACTTTCAAAACATGAAAAAGGATTTTGTATAAAATTTCAATTTATTAAAATCAGTCGATATTTTATTCTTAACCAACAAGTCTCGTTGTACCGCAATTTATGTCAATTTCTGCAAAATGATGTTTTCCCATCACGATAAGAAGTTTATCTGAATTGTAACCAATATATCTTATTTCAGGATTTCCTTTTTGGGGATTTCCGCAAACAGAAATGACATTGGTTTGCCATTTCAACTTCTTTCTTTTGTAAGCAGATATGGTTTGTAAATCATTTTCAACATAGTAGACAATGTTGTTTT
>Ga0190282_1054_pt2 | contig 59114 bp, 52 predicted proteins | sample ZER3_100Endo_I3_FD_131024 | JGI IMG/M metagenome (GOLD analysis project Ga0190282, IMG submission 131024) | Enriched cells of freshwater protists from Biology Centre CAS, Ceske Budejovice, Czech Republic - ZER3_100Endo_I3 | ecosystem: Environmental > Aquatic > Freshwater > Unclassified ...
AATTCTTTGAGTTCTTTTTTGTTCATTTTAAATGAAATCGTCTTATGAATTTGAGTGCCCTAGCCCTGATGGGAGCGGCATCCTTTTGTGGCGGGGTTCGCCGCAAAAGATATAGTGGACAGCAGGAAATAGCTCCTGATTATCCTAATTACTGATTTGCCCGTCGACCATCACTAATTTTCTGTCAGCCATGTTGGCCAATTCTTCGTTGTGTGTTACGATGACAAAAGTTTGTCCGAACTCGTCTCGAAGTTGGAAAAATAATTGATGTAGGTTTTCAGCAGAATGTGTATCTAAGTTTCCAGAAGGCTCATCGGCAAAAATGACATCTGGTTTATTGATTAAAGCTCTCGCAACGGCAACACGCTGCTGTTCTCCGCCTGAAAGTTCGCTTGGTTTGTGATTGATTCTGTGCGAAAGTCCAAGATAGCTTAAAAGTTTTTTTGCTTCTTCTTCTGTTTCAGCGGTTTTTTTGCCTGCAATATGTGCTGGAATACAAACGTTTTCTAGCGCTGTAAATTCGGGTAAAAGTTGGTGGAATTGAAAAATGAATCCCAAATTTAAGTTTCTAAAATCGGATAAAATTTTGTCTTGTTTGCTTTTCTTTTTGAAATAACGATTGTAGTAAAAAAGTAAGAGAACAGTAGGTAAAAGTATTACCGACCATGTGCCGTAGCCGAAAATATCGTTTTCTATTTTGCTTCTAAAAAACAAAACAAACACTGCCAATAAAACGAAATAAAGAACTCCCAGCCAAGTAATGATTTTGAATGCTTTTTCTTGGTTTGAGCTGTCGTTTTTGATGTTTTGCAACTCCAAAACGTTTTTGCCATTTATGGTCAGAGATGAATCTGGATTATGATCGGGCTTGTCTAAAGTTCCTAAAATTTGCAGTAAAGTCGTTTTTCCAGCACCCGAAGCACCTACGATAGAAACAATTTCACCTTTTTTAATATGTAGATCGACTCCTTTTAAAACTTCAAGTTTGTCGTAGAATTTATGTATGTTTTTTGCGTGTATCATGTAATGAAACTGTTTTTACAAAGAAACGAAGATTATGTTCAAAATCAAATCACAATGTTTAAATTCCAAAAAATGAAATTCCAAATTCCAAATCGGTACGCAAATTGATATGGGAATATTGGAAATTAAATTTAGAAAAGAAATAATATAGTTTCGTGAATTATTTTTAATTTCGATTAACTTAAAAATGAATGTGTTATGCAAGATTTAGAAGTTGCTGAAGATAACAGAATGTCAAAATTAATTATCGGATTAGTTTTGGATGGAATAGGTATGATTTCGTTCTCGATCCCTTTTCTCGGTGAATTTTCAGATGTGGTCTGGGCGCCTATTGCGGCTATAATTATGGCAAGAATGTATAAAGGAAGAGTAGGGAAGGTTGCAGGAGTATTGACTTTTCTGGAGGAAATATTGCCTTTTACAGATGTGATTCCGTCTTTTACCCTGACTTGGATTTATACGTATTTCTTTACGCGACAACCTAAAGAGTTTACTGAAAAATAAAGTAAAGGCAGCTAGAATTTAGCTGCCTTTTTATTTGAATCTTATTGTATGATTACTTTTTTAAGGTATAATATTTTTTTAGTGTCTGAATCTGTGACCTTTAAAATAAAAACACCTTTTTCAGTTATCGAGATATTTTCCTGTGTTTGTCCGCTGATTGTTCGTTTTTGAATTTCTCTTCCGAAAATGTTATAAATTCTAAGTTCGGCTTTGTCTACATCAACATCTAGTAAAATTGAGAAGTTTCCAGTATTAGGTACAGGCCAAACTTTAAAATTATCAATCAAATCCTTGATCACCTCATTTATAGGCGAAGTGGAATAGCCGCTAAGGATGTTTACTTTTCGAGTCATTGTTCCTCCTTCAGCATCTGTAACTGTAAATTTGAAAGAACATAAACCTTTTGCGTTTGGCTTGAATTCTACCGTGTTTCCAGATAATGTTGCATTTCCGTTCGTTACTTGAGACAATGAATAAGTTACTCCGTTTGTAAAACCTCTTGATAATTTTTGAATATCAATATAGATTTTGTTTCCTAGCAAAGCATCATAATGAGGTTCAGACATCCATTGCAAATATTTGTCTAGATTGGTATAACCGTCTAAATCAGGATCGGCATTGGCATCTGAGAAATCTCCAATAGCAGAATTTACATTAGTTCCGATAATAGTTTCCCACCAGTTTGGCAGTCCATCTTGATCGCTATCCCAATTTTGAGGTCTAACAACGGCAGGGTAACTTTCAAAACCACCAACATCAGCTTCATTATCTGGGAAACCAGGTTTTCCTGTTACGCTTCCAACTGCAGAATAAGTGCCGTTTAAAGTTTCTGAAATAATGCGCTGATCGTGATCGTCAAATTCAGGTTGTGTGCACCCAACATCAGAAAGAACAATTTTATAAGCATTTTTTGCCGATTGCGTTGTTACATAAGAAAGGAAAAATGGAGTGTCTACGAAGTTGTTATAAGGAACTGTGTTGCCAGAAGCTTTTCTTCCTAAGGTTTGATTGTTTTCATCGAAATAGCCGGGCATTACATTTCCGTTAAAATAACATTGCTGCATTCCAGTTCCAACTCCTTCATTTTGCTGATTGAAAGCAACAAAGATTTTCGATCCAGCACCTGGTTTGTAATAATTGTTTACGAAATTGACTTCTTTCGTTCCTCCGTCGGTAGTTCTTCCTCCCCAGTTGTAAACGACATTGTTGGTAATATCCATTTTTCCTGTGTAAGCGCCACTGCCGTCCAATCCGCCGCCAAGACTCCAGTTTCGGCCGTAACAATGCGCTAATAAGTTGTGATGAAAACTTCCGATATCACCGCCAATTGTAGCTGCATAACCATGTTCTGTTCCTGCTGGATAATTCTGGTGATTTGCTGCATTTAAAGCCTCAGAAATAAGTGTTCTCTGGAGTGTGATGTTTTTTCCAGATCTGGAACTGAAAGATTCGTCAATCGTCCAACTGATAGAACAATGGTCTATAATGCTATTATCTGCTCCTGTTAATCCCATTCCGTCATAAGTTGGTCCTGCGCCAATTCTGACTCTTAGATTTTGTACAATGGCATCATTTCCGGTTACGCCAAAAGGGGCAGAACGAATAACGATTCCTTTTCCAGGAGCGGTTTGTCCAGCAACTGTAACATAAGGCTGGCTCAAAACCAAACGAGATTGCAGTTGGATAACCCCAGAAGTATTGAAAACAATTGTTCTTGGGCCAATATCGTTTGTCACAGCTTCACGGAAACTTCCTGGGCCGCTGTCGTTTAGATTGGTAACTGCAACTACTTTTCCTCCGCGTCCTCCGCGCGCAAAACGGCCATATCCTTCGGCTTCAGGAAACGCAAGTTGTGCGGGACGAAAACGCCAAAGATTTCCCTTTTCAACTCCGTTTGCTAAAACTTGGTCAACACGCCAATAGTATGTTTCTCCTGTGTATAATCCGTTTACTTGATAAGAAGTATTTGCTAAAGCTTGATTTCCTTTAAATTCTGGAGAAGATGTTGTGGCGTTGTTAACCGCTGCTTGATCTGTTCCAAAATAGATGTTGTGCGAAACAGCATTTGCCGCAGCTGTCCATTGCAGTAATTTTCCGCCAGAAGTTAATTCTACATGTTCGTCATTTTGCTTCGGATTTGGATTTGTTGCCTGATAGAAAATATTAGGCGTATTTAATTCAAAACCATTAAGAATAAAATTTTTGATGTTTTCTGTTCCTGAAGTTTCTGCAGCCATTAGAATTACAACATCGGTTCCTGCTGTAGCTTGAAATCTTAAATAAGTAGATTTTGCATCGGCAGTTTTTGTTGCTCTTACAGTTGGAATTAAATTATCAACGACTAAATTCCCATCGACAGAAATATCGACAGGACTAAAAGTATTTGTTGTCGGGCTGTCTACGTTGTTAAAGAAAGCTAATAATGTGTGTTCGCCTGTTGCTAAACCGCTTATTTTAAGTTCGATTTGAGCGCCTAGATTTGCAGTTGTGCCTTTTACGGTCAGTCCGTCGCAGACCAATCTAGCGTAGTAAGGAGCTTGAATTCCTGCTTTGTACCAATTGGTTCCTAGGGCATCGCCATTATCTCCAACACGAGTCATGGTAAATGTTACTCCGTTTTCGGTATAAGTGCTGGTGTGACCAGAAGCGATTACCCAAGCGGTGTAATCGGGGTCGTTTACTTCTGCTTTGGGTCTTGCAGCTTGATCAAAGTCAATTTTTACAATTGGATTTTGGGCAAAAATCTTGTTTGCGGGCGCAATGAGACAAATCATCGCCGCCATCACGGAGGATTTAAAGTAATTTTTCAGCATGTCAAATTGTGGTTTGGTTAGTAAGTAATGATTTTGTTTAAAATAATAATCGTTTGATTATCAGTTTTTAGACTATTGTAAAGTTTGTTATTACTTAAAATAAAACTATCCTGCACCATCCTGTTCTGTATGTGTATTGATGAAAAATTGGCATAAAAAAAATGTATAACGTTTTTTTTATGCCAATTTTTTGAATAAGTAATGTTTGATGAATGCAGGGATTGATTAAAGTGCAGTTTCGAAAAACGGAATCGATCGAAAAATAAAAATTAAATAGAAAATCGGGATTAAGAGTAAATCTTAACCAGAACGGTTTTTAATTATTAAATGAAACTAAGAGAGAAGTTATTCTTTAAATAAAAATCCAAGTCCCATATTTTTAAGCATTTTCTTTTCGAAGTTCCAAAAGAATTTAAATTGCCCAAAAATAGTTCCGATAGCAACTAGTAAAACCTGATAAATAGGGAAGATAATGATAAGGCGAATGAGAGTAAACCAACCTCCGAAATCTTCTTTAGTAATGCCCAGCCAAACGCAGAATGGTTTAGACAGCCACGCAGATGCCGATCCTGTGATGGCAAAAACGATAAGTATAATTATGGCTTGTAAATTTGAGGTGATTCCCCAGCGTTTTTTTAATCTGTTCATTGCTATTTGTAATGATTACAAATATAGTATATTATCTTGAGGGAACATAGCCCCAAAGCTTTTGTTTGTAAGTATTTTGAAAATAAATCATGTAATTGTAAATTAAGTAATTTACTTCGTAGCCATAATGAATGTCTGGGCGATAGTCAATTGACATTTCGTACAAATTGGGACTATAACGCTGTGGCTGTAAAACACGACTATTCCATTCTGTTACATACAAATTGTTTTTGTTTTCAAGATATTGCAATGAATAATAGTTTCTAGGATAAGCTCGGGAAGCAAGCCAGGTTGAGAATCCGTTATCGATAATAATGACTTCGTATTCTAATGAATCGTTTGCAATTCTAACAGTATCATTTACCTTTTTATTTGATGCAGTATCGGTGCTAGCGACATTCTGAGAGGCTGAAGAACACGCGAAAATGGTAAACAAAACTATCAATATGGAAATGCAATTTTTCATAAATTAAATTTACGAATAAATGACGAGAAGAGGATGGAGTTTAACATTCTTTTGGAGGTTCTAAGATGCTAAGATTCTAAGTTTCTGAGATTCTAAGTTTTTGGTTTTCTTGAAAAAAAAGTGGCTTGCATAGCAAACCACTTTAGAATATCTATATAAAAACTTAGCATCTCAGTATCTCAGTACCTTAGAATCTTTGTTTATTTGCTTCCAAAAAGTTTCCCAATAAACCCAGCGATTCCTCCTTTGCTTTTGGTAACTACTAATACATCTGCAACGTCAACTTTTCCGTCGTTGTTTTGGTCAAGTCCGAATTGCATTCCGTATTTAGAGATGGTGTCCATTATTCCAGAAGCTTGTCCGCTGTTTCCAGAAATGGAATTTATAATATCTGAAATTTGAAAACTGCTGTCGTTTGGATCTTTTGCTTTATTAACTAAAGAGCCTAAAATCTGCGGAATCAAATTCGAAGCAACTCCATTTGAATCAGCGCTGCTTAATCCGAATTTTTCACCAAGATTTCCGCTTAATTGCTGTTGAATTTGCTGAACAACAGGATTTGAGCTATCAATAGCTGTACTTCCATTAAATAATCCGGCAATTTGATCGGTTCCGCCTTCGGAAACAATCTTCTTTAATCCTTCAAAAATAGAATTGCTTGTTTCGCTTATTACGGCTTCGTTATGTTCGTTTGGGACAGCGTTATTGTTTATCACAGCATCGCCTCCGTATTGCTGTACTAGTTGGGTTAATTGTTCAAACATGATCTTTAGGGTTTAGATTATTCAATCAAATTTAAACAAAAAAAGAAAGGGATTTATTAAACTGTGTTAATAAATCCCTTCTAAGTAATTTAATTATAGTTAATTAGCTTAACAAAGTAATGATTTGTGATGCTAATTCAGTACCAATTCTGTCTTGTGCTTCTCCAGTTGCAGCTCCGATGTGAGGAGTCAAAGAGATTTTAGAATGCATTAAGATTGCCATTTCTGGTTTTGGTTCGCTTTCGAAAACATCTAAACCTGCAAAAGCAACTTTTCCTGAATCAAGAGCTTTTACTAAAGCTACTTCATCAATAACGCCACCACGAGCACAGTTAACGATTCCAACACCGTCTTTCATGATTTCAAGTTCTTTTTCTCCGATGATGTAACCATCCTGAGCTGGAACGTGTAATGTAATGAAATCTGCTTCTTTAAATAAAGATTCTAAAGACTGAGAAACGATTGTAGTTGTAATTGATTGTCCGTCGAAAAATTCAACTTTCACATCAACTTGAGGGATAAAGCTATCAGCAGCGATAACTTTCATTCCTAGACCAAGAGCCATTTTTGCAGTAGCTTGTCCGATACGACCAATACCAACAATACCTAAAGTTTTACCTCTTAATTCTGTTCCGTTTGCGTAAGCTTTTTTCAAACCGTCAAAGTTTGAATCTCCTTCAAGAGGCATATTTCTGTTAGAATCATGTAAAAAACGTACACCAGAAAATAAGTGTCCAAATACTAATTCAGCAACAGATTCTGAAGATGAAGCAGGAGTGTTAATTACATGGATTCCTTTGCTTTTAGCATAATCCACATCGATATTATCCATACCAACACCACCACGACCGATGATTTTGATGCCAGGACAAGCATCGATAATATCTTTACGAACTTTAGTTGCACTACGAACTAAAATTACGTCAACATTGTTTTCATTAATATAGTTAGCTACTTGTTCTTGAGCTACTTTTGTAGTGATAACTTCAAAACCACCTTTTTCTAAAGCTAGAATTCCACTTTTAGAAATTCCATCATTTGCTAATACTTTCATTGTGTGTATTTTGTTTTATTTGGTTAATCGTTAAACCGTTTATTTGGTTAATCGATAAACCAACTATTTGATTTTTCTTTTTTGTAAACTGTGACTGCGACTGAAAACTAAACTTTACTTTCTAAAGCTTTCATTACATCAACTAAAACCTGAACGCTTTCAATTGGCATAGCGTTGTAGATAGAAGCTCTGTAACCACCAACAGAACGGTGTCCTGGTAATCCAGAAATGTTTGCAGCTTTCCATAAAGCGTCAAAAGTTTCTGTGTGCTCTGGGTTGTTCAATAAGAAAGTTACGTTCATGTTAGAACGGTCTTCTACTGCAGCAGCGCCTTTGAATAATGGGTTTCTGTCGATTTCAGCGTAAAGTAATTCTGCTTTAGCGTTGTTTAATTTTTCAACAGCAGCGATTCCGCCTTTTTCTTTAATCCATTGTAAAGTTAAAAGAGAAACGTAAACAGCAAATACAGGTGGAGTATTGTACATACTTTCTCCTTTGATGTGTTTAGCGTAATCTAGCATACTTGGAATCGTTTTTCCGTTTTTGCCTAAGATTTCTTCTTTAACTACCACTAAAGTAGTTCCAGCAGGTCCCATGTTTTTTTGAGCTCCAGCATAGATTAAGTCGAATTTAGAAAAATCTAATTCACGAGAAAAAATATCAGAACTCATATCGCATACAACAGGAACATTTGTTGATGGGAATTCTTTCATTTGAGTTCCGAAAATAGTATTGTTACTTGTGCAGTGGAAATAATCAGCATCAGCTGGAATTTCGTAACCTTTTGGAACATAAGTATAATTTTCTTCTTTTGAAGATGCTACGACAACAGTTTCACCGAAAAGTTTAGCTTCTTTGATTGCCGCAGTTGCCCACGTTCCTGAATCTAAATAAGCTGCTTTTCCGTTTTCTTTCATTAAGTTGTATGGAGCCATCAAGAATGCTGTACTGGCACCGCCTTGTAAAAATAAAGCCTGATAACCTTTTCCTTGAAGTCCTAATAATTCTAAAGCAAGGGAACGAGCTTCCTCCATAACTGCAACGAAATCTTTGCTTCGGTGCGAGATTTCAAGGATAGATAACCCTGAATCATTAAAATTTAAAATTGCTTTTGATGCCTTCTCAAAAACTTCCTGAGGTAAAATACTTGGTCCTGCGCTGTAGTTGTGTTTTTTCATGGTTGTTGTTAATAGTCGAAAATTTTAAAGACGCAAATTTCGGTAATAAGAGCCGAAAAAGAGTTAAAATATTCGAAATAATTAAACAAATTATTACTTTGTTGTTAACAAAAACGTTATAGTATCGACATTATCTGCATAATCCCACAATTGAGGTTTTTGGGTTTCGCCAAATGCTATACTATTTGTAGTTAAATTAGTGCTAACAATACATTGAATTTGATCTGTGTCCTCCTGAAGACGTTTTTTAAGTTCTTCAAGATTTTCATAGTATTCATAAAAAACACTCGAAATAGGAGAGGCGTAGCTCGAATCTTCTTTTAAAGTCAAAAATCCGTTATCTAATAATTTGAAATTACTCATCAAAAATACAGCCTTGTTATAATCGTAATTATTAGCATATTTTTCGTAATGAATAACGTCTTGGTATTTAAATATAGCTTGGAAAAATGGTTCAAATGAATAATCTTTAGGAACAAAAAGTTTAGAAACATTTCGGCATCCTAAACCAAAATATCTGAAAATGTCTTCTCCTAAAGCTTCCAATTCTTCGTTGGTTTCTTTTCCAGTTAAAACCGCTGCCGAATTTCTATTTTTACGAATAATTGATGGTTTGTCTTTGAAATAATAATCAAAATAACGGGAAGTATTATTGCTTCCAGTGGCAATTACTGCATCGAAGTTTTCTAATTTTCCTTCCACGAAAGTGATTTTATCTTTCAGATTTTCATCAACAGCAATTAAATATTTAGCCAAAAACGGCAATAAATGCTGATCGTTTGACGATGTTTTGATTAAAGCTTTATTTCCTGTAATTAAAACTGATAAAAAATCATGAAAACCTACCAACGGAATATTTCCAGCTAAAATCAAAGCAACGTTTTTTGGATTTTCGTTATTCTGATCCATTTTGTAAGCCGAAAGCCATTTGTCAATATTTTCAGCCGTTAAAGCTTCTGCCCATGATTGGATGGAGAAATAAACCTGCTCGGGAGTATACCATCCGTTATGGGATTGCGATAGGCGAATCAGATTCTCGAAATCTTCAAAAAAGATATCATTATATAAAACGTCAGATTTTTGCACAGAAGCGCCTTCAGAAAACTGACTTAAAAATTTTCCTAATTCAACAAAAACACTTTTTTTTGTTTCTAATGTCATAATGTTTGCTTATGAATTGTTTTGATTGTAATTTTGCACAAAAATAAGCATAATTAAGTCGAAAGTCAAAAGTCATAAAGTCAAAAGCGATGCTTGTCTTTATTTTGACTTTAGAACTTTAAGATTTTTAACTTTAAGACTAATAAACGATGGCAATAATTATAACTGACGAATGCATCAATTGTGGGGCTTGCGAACCAGAGTGCCCAAATACAGCAATATATGAAGGAGCAGATGATTGGAGATATAAAGACGGAACAAGTCTTTCTGGAAAAATTGTATTACCTGACGGAACTGAAGTAGACGCTGAAGATGCGCAAACTCCAATTTCTGACGAAATCTACTATATAGTACCAGGAAAATGTACAGAATGTAAAGGTTTCCATGATGAGCCGCAGTGTGCTGCTGTTTGTCCAGTTGACTGTTGTGTACCTGATGACAATCATGTTGAAGACGAAGAAACTTTGTTAGAAAGACAAGCGTTTTTACATGCTGAATAATTTTCTGAACATCTAAAAAAATGAATCCTGAGTTAAAAAACTCAGGATTTTTTTTTACCCTGATATCAGGTAATTTTAAAAGTTAGTTTACTGGTGCTTAATGTTTTATTTTTTGACTGTTGCGTAATTGTTAAAAAAATAATACTTTAGTTAAAAAAATAACAACGCATATGAAGAAACTCCTACTTTTATTTGTCGTATTTTTTAATTTGAATGTTTTTGCACAAAGCGATGAGTATTCTGTTTATGTAAAAGACATTGAAACGTTGCAACCAATAGAAAATGCTACTGTACAAGTCCTAAAAACAAAACAGGTTTTAATGACTAATGAAGAAGGTAAAGTAACTTTTGTTTTGAGCGGAGGCTCAAATGTTGAAGTTTCTGAGATGAATTATGAAAATCTGACTCTTCGCTGGGCAGCTTTAAAAGAAAACGGATTTGTGGTTTACCTTAAAAATAAAAAGGAAAACTTAGATGAAGTTGTCGTTTCAAATGAAAATCCGCAAAAAATGCTTCAGAAAGTAGTTGCAAATTCGAAACAGAAAATTGGTGTTGCACATAGATTAAAGGTATATGTTCGTGAATTTTTCATGTTAGACAATCAATATTCTTATTATAACGACGGATTAGTCAACTTTCAATTCAATAAAAACAATACAACTACGTTATTAGTAGAACAGAATCGTTCTTATGGCTTAATAGAGACAGATGTAAGTACTGATTTGAAAGGGTATAATTTGAATGATATCATGGAGAATTATTCGAATTTTAAATACTTAGATCCGTTGCTAAGTCCTAACGCGAAAAAGGAATATGATTTTACAACTAAAGGTCATGCAAAAAATGCGGCTTATTATATAATGTCGGCTGTTCCTTTAGACAAAGCAAAAGAAGCAATTGATAATTTTGAAATCATTTACGATCCTGAGAAAAAAATTATTGTAGAATTTACAATTACGGTTACGCCAGCCTCTCTTGATAAAGTGGAAGAAAAAACAAAAGAGGGCGATAAAAACATGACAAAATCGTTTGTAAAAGTAAATTACAGATGGGACGGAACCGACTATTATTTGTTGAGTTCAAATGAAGAAATTGCTTACGATGTCGTTTCAAAAGAAAAAACTAAAAATGTTCAAGTAAGAAATAGTTTTGTTACAACGGGTTTCAATAAACAGAATTTCACTTATAATGAAAGTGATGTTTTTAAGGAGAAATCGCTTTTTAATAAGAAAAACAAAATCCTGACCAATTATTGGGATATTTCAGGATTTACAGCAACCGATGAAGAAAAAGCTATCATCGCATCGTTAGAGTTTAAATTGTAATTAATAAATAGAAAGAAAAATCCTGAACGCAAGTTCAGGATTTTTTTGTTCTTATATGTTTGTCAGGCTGAGCGTCCCGTCCTGACGTTTCGGGATTGGGAGAAGCCTCTTGTGATCATAATTAAAAATTGAATCCAAGTCTTGCATAGTAGTAAGCACCGCTGAAGCCCATTTGTACGGCATCCCAATAACCTCCAGCTTCTGTGTTTCCTTGTTCGTCTTGTTTAGTCGGATACACATTGAATAAGTTATTGCTTCCAATAGTCAGTTTTAAACTTTTAGTAAATTGATAACCAAGAGTTAAATCGGTCACCACTCTCGGATTGTAAACGTCATCTTCATCTGCATAATCGACCAAAACAACTTTACTAAAACGAGTAAAAGCCAAACCAGCGTCAAATTTCTTTTTGGCATAATTAAGGTTTAAGCCAAATTTGTTGTCTGGAGCAGAAGCTAGTAAAAAGGCTTTTTCACGTTTTCCGAAGAAAGTTGCTTCGTCAAGTGTACCGCTTTTAACTTTGTCAATTTTCATATCATTGATGTTTCCGACCAAAGTTGCGCTAAGGTTTCCAAAATCAAATCCTTTTTTCCAAGATAAAACCACATCAAGACCATGCGTGCTTGTGTCTACACCATTGGTAAAAAATTGCGCTTCAGAAACACCAAGATTTAAAGCACTTGCATCAAAATATCCAGTAAGTACAATACGGTCTTTTACTTGAATGTAATAACCATCAATTGTTGCAGTAAAATCTCCATAAGTCGCAGTAAAGCCTAGAGAAGCATTGACTGCTTTTTCTTCGTTTAATTTACTAATTCCAAAAGCTCTAGTAACTTCGCTATCGTTTGGCGCCAATAAAACTTCGGTTGCACCGCTTGCATTAAAGTTCGTAAAACGTAAATTGTAATAAACCTGAGCCAAAGAAGGAGCACGGAAACCTGTGCTTACAGAACCCCTTAAATTGAAATGATTGCCAAGTTTTAATCTAGAAGCTAATTTTCCATTTAAAGTGCTTCCAAAATCGCTGTAATTTTCAAAACGTAAAGCTCCACTAACCATCAAAGCTTCTGTAATATCCAATTCGCCATCGGCATATAAAGAGAAATTTGTACGGCTTTTGTTTACTTCATTTGCAGGGCTATAACCTGGGAAACCTTGAGAACTTCCTGGTCTTGGTATTGTTGGTGAAGAATCAGGATCTGTAGGATCGTAATCTGGATTAGGAATTGTTGGCGGACTTTGAGTTGTTGGATCAGTTATAGGCTGGCCGTTAGTATCATAAGTTGCATAAGAACCTTCTTCTCCTGCAAATATTTCAAATTTTTCAACTCTAAATTCAGTTCCAAAAGCAATATTAAAGCCTTTAAGAACAGTGTCGTAGTTTTTAGAAATATCAAAATTTGTGGTGTTTTGAAGCAAACTATGTCCTCCAGCATCAAATTCATGCGGAGATTTTTCTTCAAGAGAAGCATTTATGGTTCCTTTAATATCGTATTGGAATTTATTTTTTCCGAAAGTATTGCTCAAATCAAATTTCCATCCACCAGAAGATTCTGTTTTAATTCCGGCAGCAACAGAATTATCATTGATTTTTGATGTGATTCTTGGCGTGTAACCTCCAGGATAAACCGATTCTACAACTCTTTCGCCATCATTTCTTGTAAATGCGTAAGCGTCTGTATCTCTAAAATTACTTCCTCCAAAAGCATAAAACTCCGTTTTATCTGCAATTGGAATAGAAAAATTAGCAAATAAATTAACACCATGCATGCTCGCATCTCCAAAACCTTTTCTAAAATCGTAAGCAGGTCTTAGCGTTTTATTTTTGTTTATAAATTCACCTGTAAAGTTTGCGTAACCGCCTTTAGTTCCTAAAGCAACTCCATAATTGGCTGCAACTCTAACAGAACCTCCATCAAAATCTTGATCTTTTCCGTATGAATTTCCATTTCCATCTTGATCTAATCTGTATCCTTTTGTGTTAGGAGTTCCAGGAAGAAAATCGCCTTTCGCATGCGTGTCAAAAGCACCGTAAGTTACAGATCCTGTTAATTCATTTACATTGTCATTTGTTATAATATTGATAACTCCCGCAATGGCATCAGAACCGTATTGTGCCGAAGCACCGTCGCGCAAAATCTCAATTCTTTTAATAGAAGCGGCTGGAATTGCATTCAAATCTGTTCCTGTATTTCCGCGTCCTCTTGTTCCAAATAAGTTAATTAAAGACGATTGATGTCTTCTTTTTCCATTAATTAAAACCAAAGTCTGGTCAGGCCCCATACCTCTTAACGAAGCTGGATCTACGTGATCGGCACCGTCAGATCCCGATTGTTTATTCGCATTGAAAGAAGGAGCAACATATTGAAGCAATTGATTGATTTCAATTTTACCACTTTGAGTTGTAACATCTTTTACGCTAATAACATCAATTGGAACAGCAGAATTTACAACAGTCCTCTTAGTGCTTCTAGATCCTGTAACCACAACATCATTTAAAACTTGACCGTCACTATTTTCGCCTAAAATAATATTTATTTTGTCGCCAGAAGCTGCTTTTTCAACTGTTGAGAATCCAACGTAACTAAAGACTAAAGTTGCACCTTCTTTTACTTTTATTTTATAACTACCCTCAAAATCGGTAGAAACGCCATTTGTTGTCCCTTTCTCGACAATATTGACACCAGGAAGCGGTGCTCCAGCTTTGTCTTTAACGATACCCGAGACTTCTTTTTGCGCGAAGAGAAACCCTGCATTCAGCAGAAATATTAATAATGCAATCTTTTTCATGGTAATTGGTTTTTTGGTTTGTTTTTTTGTTGATTAGTTTTATAAAATTAACTTTTTTTAACAAAAAATTAATGAAATGTTTAAAAATTTTTAAGATTGGCTCTAAAATTATATTATTGAACATTTTTACTTCGCGCAAGAGCTATTAAATCTTATATTTGCAAAATTTTAAAGCCGAAAAATATCATTTTGGCAGAAAAGAATAAAAGAGCATTTAAATCACAAAACATTAAAACACAATATTTAATGTTTTAGACCTAATATAAAAAGGTCGTATAAATAATATAGAAACAAACAGATGAAAGCAGGAATTGTAGGATTACCAAATGTTGGAAAATCAACATTATTTAATTGTTTATCTAATGCAAAAGCGCAAAGTGCGAACTTTCCGTTTTGTACAATCGAACCTAATATTGGTGTTGTAAACGTTCCAGATCCAAGAATCAACAAATTGGAAGAATTGGTAAAACCAGAACGCGTTCAAATGGCAACTGTTGATATTGTAGATATTGCAGGTTTAGTAAAAGGAGCAAGTAAAGGTGAAGGTCTTGGAAACCAGTTTTTAGGAAACATTAGAGAGTGTAATGCTATCATTCACGTTTTACGTTGTTTTGACAATGATAACATTGTACACGTTGACGGAAACGTAAATCCAATTCGCGATAAAGAAACTATCGATATCGAATTGCAATTAAAAGATTTAGAAACTGTTGAAAAACGTTTAGAAAAAGTAAAACGTGCTGCAAAAACAGGAAATAAAGAAGCTCAAACAGAAGAAGCTTTATTAAATAGAATTAGAGAAGCTTTATTACAAGCGAAATCTGCAAGAACAATTGTTCCTCAAAGTAATGACGAAGAAGTTTTGATGGAAGGTTTCCAATTAATTACTGCAAAACCAGTTTTATACGTTTGTAACGTAGACGAAAGTTCAGCAGTAAACGGAAATAAGTATGTAGATCAAGTTCGTGAATTAGTAAAAGACGAAGAAGCTGAAGTTATTATTCTTTCAGTAGGAGCAGAAGCTGATATTACAGAATTAGAAAGCTACGAAGAGCGTCAGGTTTTCCTTGAAGATATGGGATTAACAGAGCCAGGAGCATCAGTTTTAATTCGTGCAGCTTACAAATTATTAAAACAACAAACTTACTTCACAGCTGGTGTAAAAGAAGTTCGTGCTTGGACAATCAATATTGGAGCAACTGCACCACAAGCAGCAGGAGTTATCCATACTGACTTTGAAAAAGGTTTCATCCGTGCAGAAGTTATTTCATACGAAGATTACGTTCAATACGGTTCTGAAGCAAAAGCAAAAGAAGCTGGAAAATTCAAAGTTGAAGGAAAAGAATACGTAGTAAAAGATGGCGATGTAATGCATTTCCGTTTTAACGTTTAATCTTTTTTTGGAAGAAAGAAACAAGAAGAAAGATATATAGAAAAAAACTGCTGGAGAGATTCAGCAGTTTTTTTGTTTTTAGAAAATAGAGAAAAGAAGAAAGAAAATAGATAAAAGCCATCGCTTGTCAGGCGGAGTGAAGTCGAAGCCCACGCAAAGATTGTCGATTCTGTTTGTGGAGTTTCTAGCGTGTCCTTCGACTTCGCTCAGGAAGACAAAAAAGGAGAAGAGAAATCCCTTTAAATTCGCGCTTTCGCGAAAGCGAATCAGTAAAATCCGTGTGCTATTTTTAAGAAGCAAAATTTTTGGCTCAGTAATTGGTTACAGAAAAATTAACCAATTATTAATCTAAAACCAATCAATCAAATGCTAAAAAAATCTTTCAAATTTTTGGGCTGGACACTTTTCGGAATTTTCGCTTTCCTTGCTCTTTACATTTCATCTGTTTTAATTATTTCAAAAATCACTGTGAATTCAGATATAGCAAAAGTAGAAGAACAAAATGCTATTCCGATTTACATTCTTTCAAACGGAGTCCATACCGATATTGTAGTTCCGGTTAAAAACGAAATTAAAGATTGGAGGAATGAAATTCAATTCAGTCAAACACAATCAAAAGATTCGTTAATGAATTATATAGGATTCGGTTGGGGAGATAAAGGATTTTATCTTGAAACGCCAGAATGGTCAGATTTAAAAGCAAGTACAGCTTTCAAAGCCGCTTTCGGAATCAGTTCTTCTGCTGTTCATGCTACATTTTTCAAGCAATTAAGAGAAGGTGATGATTGCAAACGCATTTTAATTTCAAAAGGAAATTATCAAAAACTAGTAACTTATATTTCAGAAAGTTTTAGTGATCCACTTCATCCGCAATGGATTGAAGGTCACAGTTACGGAAAAAAAGATGCTTTTTATGAAGCAAAAGGAAGCTACAGCCTTTTCTATACATGCAATACTTGGGCAAACAATGCATTAAAAGCTGCGAATCAAAAAGCAAGTTTATGGACCGTTTACGATAAAGGGATTTTCTGCCATTATAAATAAACATGGTAAAAATGTAAAATCTGCCTAAAATCAAAGAAACAACGAAATTTCATTAATGCTTAAATTTGAGTAAATATCAAAAAATCAGCAAATGAAAAATCACAATATCTTTTCTAGAACTTGGTATTTATTAAAAACGACATTTTTAGAATTCAACGACGATAATGCCATAAAGCTTAGTGCGGCGTTATCTTACTATACCATTTTTGCTTTGCCTCCTTTATTGATTATTATAATTACTATTTGTGGCTTCTTTTTTGGGGAAGAGGCAGTCACAGGTCAATTATACGGTCAAATAAATAGGTTGGTTGGAAATAATGCTGCGGTACAAATACAGGAGGCAATCAAAAATGTTCAATTATCAGACAGTAATGTATTTGTAACCGTTTTTGGGGTTGTGATGCTGCTGATCGGGGCTTCGGGAGTTTTCGCAGAAATTCAGAGTTCTATAAACTACATCTGGGGACTTCGTGCAAAACCCAATAAAGGACTCCGAAAATTTATCCAAAACAGAATCATGTCTTTTTCTATGATTGTTTCAGTTGGATTCCTGATGTTGGTCAGTTTAATGGTCAACGCTACATTAGATCTTCTCAATACCCGTTTAAAATTGTATTTTCCAGACACAACAGTTTACGTTTTTTATGTGGTTAATTTATTGATTGTTTTTGTAAGTATCACATTGCTTTTTGCTATTATATTCCGAACTTTACCAGATGGAATTATCAGATGGAAAGATGCTTTTATTGGAGCTTCGAGTACTGCAATTTTATTCATGATAGGTAAATTTGCAATTGGAGTTTATCTAGGAAATTCAACAGTTGCGAGTGTTTACGGTGCGGCGGGTTCTGTAATTATAATTTTGGTTTGGGTTTATTACTCGGCTATTATTTTATATTTTGGAGCAGAATTTACCAAAGTTTACGCTAAGGCTTTTGGGGGAAGTATTTCGCCAAATGATTATTCTGTAGAAATTCAAAAAGAGGTTTTTGAAATAGAACCGGAATAAAAAATAAACCAAATAGATGCTATCTTTTTTATTTAATTGAAAATGGATTGTAATTTTATGGCTTAATTTTTGAAAGCAAAAAAATATATAAATACCACGATATGAAAATTATAGCCTTTGGAGGAAGTAACAGCAAGCACTCAATCAACAAACATTTAGCGACTTACGCATCTAGTTTGTTTGAAAATGCCGATGTTGAGGTTTTAGATCTTAACGATTTTGCAATGCCAGTTTTTAGTGTCGATTTAGAGAAAGAAGTTGGCCAGCATGAAGTGGCTCAAGCTTTTTTAAATAAATTGAAAGAAGCTGATATTTTAGTGGTTTCAATGGCAGAAAATAACGGAAACTATTCTGTTGCTTTCAAAAATGTTTTCGATTGGAGTTCTCGTATCGAAAAAGATGTTTTTCAGAACAAACCAATGTTGTTATTAGCAACTTCTCCTGGAGGAAGAGGCGGTGCTTCAGTTTTAGGAATTGCTCAAAGTCTTTTCCCGCGTTATGGAGCCGATATTAAAGGTGCTTTTTCTCTTCCTGCTTTCAATGCAAACTTTGATTTGCAAGAAAATAAAATCTCAAATCCAGAATTAGATCAAGAATTAAAAGATATTATCAAATCAAGTTTTTAAATACATGCCAATAAAAAAGATTGCTTTTCTAATTCTTTTTTTGAACGCTTTTTTCCTGAATTTTACCTTTGCACAAAAGATAAATGAAGTGGATAAGATTGTCGCAAAATACCCGAAAAGCTTTAATACCACCGAACAATTAGCAGAAAGAATTGAAAAAGATTTTGATTCTGAAGCAGAACGAGCGAGAGCAATTTACAGCTGGATTGCTTTCAATATAAAATATGATTACAATGCATTTCTGAATCCGCCGAAAGTGCAGGGTTTCAGCTATTCTTCTGAAGCTGAAAAACAACGAAAAATTAAACAGCTGAACGATAATCTTATTCAAAAAGCTTTTAAATCTCAAAAAGCAGTTTGTGAAGGTTTTACCGCTTTGTATCAGAATTTGGCGGAACAAGTTGGTTTGAAATGCGAAATAGTTAAAGGAGATTCTAAAACAAGGCCAGCTGATATTGGAAGAAAAAATACTTCTTCAAACCACGCTTGGAATATGGTTTTGATTAACAAAAAGTGGCGTCTGATTGATGTAACTTGGGGTCAAGGTTATTATGACAGCAACAAAGGAAGAATGGTCAATGATTTTAATCCAATTTATTTTGATACCGATCCAGATTATTTCTTTGCAAAGCATTATCCAGATTCTGGATCATTTTTAGGAGATCGATTAAGTAAAGAAGATTTCTTAAATGGTCCTTTGATTTACAATAAAACTATCGAAAACGATTATAAAATCAAAACTCCAAATTCAGGAATAATCGAAGTAAAAAGCGGAGATAAAATTACTGTAGAAATTAAAAATGTTTCTAAATCCAATCAGGTTTTTTATTTAAATAAAAAGAATCAGCCTGTTAAAGTTCTTAATCCGAAAGAGAAAAGAGGAGGATTAGAATTTCAAATTCTTATTGACGGCAATATCGGAAATTACATCACCATTTTTGTTGATGGCGATAGTACTGTTTCTTTTAAAGTTGTCTAAAAAATAAGAGTTCTTTCATCTTTTATGTTTTCTGAAATTGCCGTATCTTAGCGGTAAATGAAAAGAATTTGATGCTATGGAAACTACTTTTTTGAAATCAATTTTAGATAATGATTTCTACAAATTTACAATGCAGCATGCTGTAATAAAGCTTTTTCCAAAAGCAAAAGTCCGTTACGGATTTATAAATCGTGGGAAACATATTTTTCCGCCAGGTTTTGCAGATTTGCTTCGTCATTCTGTAGATGCCATGGCGGATTTGCGTTTAACGAAAGACGAAAAAAGTTATCTAGCACATTATTGCCCTTATCTTGATCCAACTTATTTAGATTTTCTGCAAGGATATAGTTTTGATCCGTCTGAAGTGCATATTAGTCAAGAAGGCTCAGAAATTTCAGTTACAGTTGAAGGATTCTGGTACCGTACTATTTTATGGGAAGTTCCTTTGATGGCTTTGATTTCGGAGTTATTTTATAAAGCGAGCCATTTAATTCGTTTAAATGATGAAGCCATAAAAAAGATTACTCAGGAAAAAATTGAAAATTACAATAAGCTAGGAGTTTCAGTTCTTGAATTTGGCACGAGACGTCGCCATTCGCATGAAGTTCATAATCTAGTCAATGAAACCTTAAGAACTTACGGCGGTCAAAGCTTCATTGGAACAAGCAATGTGCATTTTGCAATGATCAACAATAAACGCCCGTTAGGAACGCATGCACACGAATGGTTTATGTTTCATGCTGCGCAGTATGGTTTTAAAATGGCTAATTCGATAAGCCTTGAACATTGGACACAAGTTTATAGCGGAGATCTCGGAATTGCATTAACAGACACTTATACAACCGATATATTTTTCAATCAATTTGATAAAAAATATTCAAAACTTTTTGATGGGGTTCGACATGATAGTGGTGACCCGATAGAATTTGCTCAAAAAGTAATTTCGCATTACATCAAAATGGGAATCGATCCTAAATCTAAAGCCATTGTTTTTTCTGATTCCTTAAATTTTGAAAAGGTAAAAAGAATAGTCGATTTCTGTCATGACAAAATAAAAATGTCTTTCGGAATTGGAACAAACTTCACAAATGACGTTGGGCTTCCGGCAATGAATATGGTTATAAAATTGACCGATACAAAACCAGATAATACACATTGGCAAGGAGTTGTGAAATTGTCTGACGAAAAAAACAAAAATACGGGAACCCCCGAAATGATTGCCTTGGCGAAAGAAGTACTCGGAATTAAATAGTATTTTTTTGCTAAAAAAGCAGTTTTTTATAATTTAGTATCCGTTTAGTTTAAAATCAGTATAAAATAGATTTTAAAACTGTTATTATTCATAACAAAAAAGTAATACGCTTTTATTTTTTACCGATAAATGGTACATTAGCCAAAAATCCTAAATTCATTTATGCTAGAGCAAAATCAATACAACGAAGATAATATTCGTTCACTCGATTGGAAGGAACATATTCGTATGCGTCCGGGTATGTACATCGGGAAATTAGGGGACGGATCATCACCGGATGATGGTATTTATATTTTATTAAAAGAGGTTTTAGACAACTGTATCGATGAGTTCGTTATGGGTGCCGGAAAAACTATTGAAGTTTCTATTAAAGACAGAACGGTTTCTGTTCGTGATTACGGACGTGGAATTCCGTTGGGTAAAGTAGTCGATGTAGTTTCGAAAATGAATACTGGAGGAAAGTACGATTCTAAAGCTTTCCAGAAATCAGTTGGTTTGAACGGGGTCGGAACAAAGGCGGTAAATGCATTGTCTAATTATTTCCGTGTAGAATCTGTTCGTGATGATAAACAAAAAGGAGCGGAATTTTCTGCTGGAAACCTTGTTCTTGAAGAAGACGTTATCGATACAACAAAACGTAAAGGAACAAAAGTAGTTTTTACGCCAGACGAAACGATTTTCAAAAACTATAAATTCCGTTTAGAATATGTGATTAAAATGGTCAAAAACTATTGTTATTTGAACAATGGTTTGACGATTATTTTTAACGGAGAAAAATATTATTCAGAGAATGGACTTCGCGATTTATTAGAAGAAACCATCAATGAAGAAGATTTAGAATATCCAATTATTCATTTAAAAGATCACGATATTGAGGTTGCATTAACGCATAGTAAAACCCAATATAGTGAAGAATATCACTCTTTCGTAAACGGTCAGAATACAACTCAAGGAGGAACGCACTTAGCGGCTTACCGTGAGGCAGTTGTAAAAACAATTCGTGAATTTTACAATAAGAATTTCGAAGCATCAGACGTTCGTAAATCGATCGTAAGTGCGATTAGTATTAAAGTTATGGAACCTGTTTTTGAGTCTCAGACCAAAACAAAATTAGGTTCTACAGATATGGGTTCTGATGACGGAACTCCAGCGGTTTCTGTTCGTACTTTCGTTAATGATTTCATCAAAACAAAACTGGACAATTACCTGCATAAAAATCCAACAACTGCCGAAGCTTTATTGCGTAAAATTCTTCAGGCAGAACGTGAGCGTAAAGAATTATCTGGAATTAGAAAACTGGCGACAGATCGTGCTAAAAAAGCCAATCTTCACAATAAAAAATTAAGAGATTGTCGTGCGCACCTTCCAGATACTAAAAACCCAAGAAACTTAGAAAGTACGCTTTTTATTACTGAGGGAGATTCGGCTTCTGGATCGATTACAAAGTCGCGTGATGTGAATACACAAGCGGTTTTCAGTTTGCGCGGTAAGCCTTTGAATTCATACGGAATGAGTAAAAAAATTGTGTATGAAAACGAAGAATTTAACTTATTGCAAGCGGCATTAGATATCGAAGACGGATTAGAAAAATTGCGTTACAACAACATCGTAATCGCAACCGATGCCGATGTCGATGGAATGCACATTCGTTTACTTTTAATTACATTCTTTTTACAATTTTTCCCAGAATTGATTAAAGAAGGACATTTGTATATTTTACAAACGCCACTTTTCAGGGTTCGTAACAAGAAAGAAACGATTTATTGTTATTCTGAAGAAGAAAGAAAAGACGCGATCGAAAAATTAAAACCAAAACCAGAGATTACGCGATTTAAAGGTTTGGGAGAGATTTCACCAGATGAGTTCAAAAACTTTATTGGAGATACAATTCGACTAGATCCAATTATGATGGATAAAAATACTTCTATCGAACAGTTGTTATCTTTCTATATGGGGAAAAACACGCCTGATAGACAAGAGTTTATTATCAAGAATTTGAAGGTTGAAATTGATGAGCTTGAGGAAGCTTAAAATTAAAGAAGAAGAATTTTTAGTATTTATACTGAACAAAATATATGAAAGACGAAGAAGACGATAACATAATTCCAAGCGACGACGAGAATAATCAGGATGAAAACCAGATTGATGACAATCAAAATGGTGATGACGATGAGATTATCGACGTAGACGCTAAACATTTTGAAGGAGCGCATTTTTACGAAAATCAGGAAGAAGAAGGCGAAGACGTTATTACGAAAGTAACCGGAATGTACAAAGACTGGTTCTTAGATTACGCTTCGTACGTAATTCTAGAGCGTGCAGTTCCTGCTATCGAAGACGGATTCAAGCCTGTTCAGCGTCGTATTATGCACTCTTTAAAAGAGTTGGATGATGGTCGTTATAATAAAGTTGCCAATGTAGTAGGGCACACCATGCAGTATCACCCTCACGGAGATGCAAGTATTGGTGATGCAATGGTGCAAATTGGTCAAAAAGATTTATTGATTGACTGCCAAGGAAACTGGGGAAATATCTTAACTGGCGACGGTGCGGCAGCTTCTCGTTATATTGAGGCGCGTTTATCTAAATTTGCTTTGGAGGTTTTATATTCTCCAAAAATTACTGATTGGGGTGTTTCGTACGATGGACGTCGTGCAGAACCAAACAATCTTCCGGTTAAATTCCCATTGCTTTTAGCACAAGGAGCAGAAGGTATTGCTGTTGGTTTATCAACGAAAGTTTTGCCTCATAACTTCAACGAATTAATTGACGCTTCGATTAAAATCTTAAAAGGAAAACCGTTTACGCTTTATCCTGATTTTATGACGCAAGGTATTGCCGACGTTTCGAATTACAATGACGGAATGCGTGGTGGGCGTGTGCGTGTGCGTGCTAAGATTTCGCAATTAGACAAAAATACATTGGTGATTACGCAAATTCCGTTTTCTACCAATACTTCGAGTTTGATTGATAGTATTTTGAAAGCCAATGAAAAAGGTAAAATCAAAATCAAGAAAATTGAAGATAATACCGCGGCTGATGTTGAGATTTTAATTCACCTTTTTCCAGGAGTTTCACCAGATAAAACAATCGATGCTTTATTTGCATTTACTGCTTGCGAAACATCTGTAGCACCTTTAGGATGCGTTATTGAAGATAATAAGCCTTTGTTTATTGGTGTTTCTCAAATGTTGAAAATTTCGACAGAAAGAACAGTCGATTTACTTCGTCATGAATTAGAAATCCAGTTAGAAGAATTAAAAAATAAATGGCATTTCTCTACTTTGGAGAAAATCTTCATTCGTGAAGAAATGTACATTGATTTCAAATTATATGGAGACAGAGAATCATTATACAAATATTTGTATGATCGATTTGAACCTTTCAAAAAGTCATTTGTTAGAGAAATCAACGATGATGATTTGCAGCGTTTGACTCAAATTCCTATGATTCGTATTACTCGTTTTGACTCTGATAAAGCAGACGAATTGATTTCGAAATTGGAGGAAGAAATGAAAGAGGTAGAATATAATTTAGAGCATCTTACCGATTTTGCTATTGCCTATTTTACCAAATTAAAAGAGAAATACGGAAAAGGCCGTCAACGTCAGACAGAACTTCGTGTTTTTGATAATGTTGAAGCGACAAAGGTAGTTTTAAGAAACACAAAACTATATGTAAACCGTGAAGAAGGTTTCGTTGGAACAAGTTTAAAGAAGGATGAATATGTAGGCGATTGTTCTGATATTGATGATGTTATCGTGTTTTTACGTGATGGAACTTTGATGATTACAAAAGTGGATTCTAAAACTTTTATCGGAAAAGATATTATACATGCGGCCGTTTTTGATAAAAATGATAAGCGAACTATTTATAACATGATGTACCGTGATGGTAAATCTGGGCCATCATACATAAAGCGTTTTAATGTTACCGGAGTAACACGTGATAAAGCTTACGATTTAACAAACGGAACAAATGGTTCTCAAGTGGTTTATTTTTCGCATAACCCAAACGGTGAAGCGGAAGTTGTGACTATTTTGTTACGTCAAGTTGGAACGATTAAGAAACTGAAATTCGATATTGATTTTGCTAATTTAGCGATTAAAGGACGTGGTTCTAAAGGAAACTTAGTTACCAAATATCCGATTAAGAAAATCGAATTGAAAGAAAAAGGAATTTCGACTTTACTGCCAAGAAAAGTTTGGTTTGATGATACTGTAAAACGTTTAAATGTTGATGCAAGAGGGGAACTTCTAGGCGAATTTAAACCAACAGATAAAATCTTAGTAATAAGTCAGTCAGGTAAATTAAAGGTAATTATTCCAGAATTATCGACTCACTTTGAAGAAGATATGATTGTTTTGGAGAAGTGGAAACCTAAAAAACCAATTTCTGCAATTTATTATGATGGAGAAAAAGAACGTTATTTCTTAAAACGTTTCCTTGTTGAAAACGAAGGCAAAGAAGAAAGTTTCATTACAGATCACCCAAATTCGCAATTAGAAATTGTATCTACTGATTATCGTCCTGTGGCACAATTAATTTTTGCTAAAGTAAAAGGAGTTCAAAAAGACGATCTTCATATCGATGTTGAAGACTTTATAGCCGTAAAAGGTTTTAAAGCTTTAGGAAACCAATTGACAACAGATAAATTAAGACAAGTTAATTTATTAGAACCACTTCCGTACGAAGAACCAGTTGAAGAAGTTCCTGAAAGACCAGAAATTTCAGAAGACGATCCGGTTGAAACAGAATTAGACGACGATGGCCAAATAGGCTTAGTTTTAGAATAAAAATAAAAAACGCTAAGAAATTAATCTTAGCGTTTTTTTTATGATTGATGTTTTAATTAATTTTCAACTGAAACAACTTCTTCTTTAATCCATTTGACTTCGTTGTTCTCAATAATTACCGTAACGATATCGCCATCTTTAACTTCTCCAGAAATTAATTTCTTTGCCAAAGGTCTTCTTAAATGACTTCTAATAATGCTTTTAATTGGCCTTGCACCATATTTAGCATTAAATCCGTTTTCGGCAAGGTAAGTTTTAGTCTCAATCGGAATTTCTACTTCTATATTGATGTTTTTCAATAAGTCTGTAAATTCTTTTTTAAGATGAATTTCGAATATTTTAAGGGCATTTTGGATATTAAGTGGAGCAAAAGGTACTATTTCGGTTAACCTTCCTAAAAACTCAGGTCTGAAATAATTTGCCATAATTTCCATTAAAGAAGTGGAACTCGGAATTTGACCGCTGTTAAAGGTTTCCACAATATGATCTGCACCAATATTTGATGTAAAAAGTATAATTGCATTCGAAAAATCACCTTCTTTTCCTAAACGATCGTGAAGTTTACCTTCGTCCATAACTTGCAAGAAAACATCAAAAACGGATGGGTGCGCTTTTTCAATTTCATCAAATAAAACAATAGAATAGGGCTTTTGCCTTATTTTATTGACTAACAAACCGCCTTCTTCGTAGCCCACATATCCTGGAGGCGCACCATAAAGTAAAGCTGCAGAATGTTCTTCTTTAAATTCAGACATATCAAATCTGATGATTGCATTTTCATCTTGAAAAAGAAATTCGGCTAAACTTTTGGCTAATTCTGTTTTTCCAGTTCCCGTTGGACCAAGGAAGAAAAATGACGCAATTGGCTGACCAGCTTTGCTTAAGCCTGATCGTGATTCTAAAATAGAACCTGCAACCGTTGCAATACAATGATCTTGTCCGATAACTCTTTTACCTAAAACATCTTCAATTGTATTAAGCTTGTTTTTTTCTTCTTCGTTTAACTTGCCCGCTGGAATTCCCGTTTTTTGAGCAATTATAAGAGATAAATCAAATGCTTCAATATGAACACGTTTGTCCAAAGCTCTTTTTTCGATTATTTCTAAAAGATTTTCAATATGATTAATGATAGAGTCAGAAGATTCAAATGTTTTTTGATTGTTATCTTCATCAGCAATCATTAAGAAAGTGGTTTTGTTTGCTAAATCAGTTAAAAACCAATTGCATTCTTTGATTAATTGCTCTTCTAATAAACCTGCTTCGTTTTGTTTTAATACTTCAAGTTTATTAACAAGCGCAGGTTTTTCTTTTAAAAAAGTTTCACCAGAAGTTTTTAGAACAGACATCGTATGATCTATCAGATTGATAGCAGATTCTGGCAGACTTTTTTCTTTTAAATATCTTTTAGATAAACGAATAGATTCAGAAATCGTTTCATCATCAATTTGTATTTTATGATGTTCTTGATATGTTTTTATTGATTCACGGATCATTCGAAACAACGTTTCATCATCAGATTCTTCTAGTTTCACAATTTCGAACATGCCAGAAAGTCCTTGCTCTTTTTCAATCCTTTTTGAATATTCGTCAATTGTTGAAGTTGCAATAATGTTTAAACCTTTTGCTAGTTCGCCTTTTAAAACATTTGAAACTCCAGAATCGCCACCATTTTTATCTAAAAGCGTATGTATTTCTTCGATAATCAAAATAGCTTTTGGGAACTGTTTTAGTTCTTGAATACAGTTTTTTAAGCGATCTTCAATTTCTCCTTTATACGAAGCGCCAGCAATTAAAGAAGATAAATCAAGCTCAAATAATTGCACTTTGTTTAATACATCTGGAATTTTATTACTAATGACATTTTCAACCAGAGCATCAATTAAAATAGTTTTTCCAATACCGCGATCACCAATTAGCAATACATTAGGTTTAGAGAAACGGCATAAAATTTCCTTGATGGTATTCAATTCCGCCTCACGACCTATCGCTGGGATTCTTTTTTTATTCTTTTCAAGATTTTTATGAATGCAATATTTGCCTAAAAAACCTTTTTTCACTTCTTGCTTAACTGTACCATCATTTTGAGGTATAACAACTTGATCTTCCAGTAATTCATTTCTGGAAATAGGGTAAGATTTCATTTGGTCGAAATTGAAACCTACTCCTGGCGAACTTATGGCAATTATAACCGCATAAAGGCTAATTTCGTCCTCATTTAACGCTATTCGAACAGATTCAGCTTCTTTTATAATTTCGTCGATGAGATCGCTTGGTTCAGCATCAAGGACATTGTTGGTTTTTGGTTCTTCTTCAATTCGCACTTCTGCCCATTCATCCAGATAATATACATCTTTACCCATAGCTTCAAGTCGTTTCAAAAGAGACAAATCTCTGTTCAAAATAGCTTTTAGCAAATGAGGCGCTGAGTAATATTTGTTTGAATTGGTTTTAGCAATTTTCTTAGCAATTTCTAATGCGCTTAACAGTTCTATACTGAAAATATTTTTTTCTTCTTCCATACCCAATTTAATCTTTAGACCATATCAGATACTTTTTTACTTTATAGCTGATATTTAATCCTTTAATGCAGTTAGTTTGTTTGTCTTTGTTTAAGCGTATTGATTCAATTTTAATTTTCTTTCCTTTTACAGAGGCGCATAGTTGAGAAAAAGTCACTAAATCTTCATCGTTTTTTACGACAGGAATATCAAGATCATCACACATAAATTCGGCAAAATCATCTTTTACCTTACTGCCTTCTGCAACTTTTTTAAATAAAATTTCAAACTGATCTTCAGACATTTTAGGCGCTTTTTTGATAGTTGCGATGCTGTCTTTTGTCGTTTTTGTTTTAGGAGCAACTGGCACATACTGAAGCATTTCTTCTAAAGGATCTTTTTTTACAGGACCGCGTGGAAGAGCAAAAGCTTCTGCTTTCTTTTCAAACTCGTAAGAGCTGACATCCAACGGATTAGTTTTCTTAATAACTCTTGGATGTACATAAATAATCTTTTTTGCTACGCGGCTAAAATCCCCATTTATAACCAGTGTAATGGTCTTTTCACCTGGAGTGATAAAGTTGTAAACAGGGTTTGAAGAAGTCTCATCTATGCCCTTATTTTCTCCAAACGCCCATTCCCAAGTCTTGGCATCTTCTGAGATTGATTTAAAATATGCGGGCTGTCCAACAGTTATAGTTTTAGGTACAATAATTTTTGGTGTGCCTCTTTTATCAGCAGCATATTTATCCTTTATGACGATTTCTTTAGTATGCGTGCAACCTCCGTTTATTGTTAATGTAATATAGTATTTGCCGGGTTTTTTATAGATATGAAAAGTATGTTTTCTGACATCTTTTTCTGATCCGTCTCCAAAGTCCCAAACCCATGATTTAGCATTAGGAGTTTTATCATAAAACTCTATAGATTCTTCGGATTGCGAATAATCTGAAAAGATATAAAATTTTGCATCTTCACAATCCACATGATTAAAAAATTGAACTATAAAAGCAATGATTCCAGCTAATAACAGAATGGCGAAAAAAAACACAATCCTGATATCGATATTTTTTTGATTCATTTTTAAAATTTGAATATTTTACTATGTAAGATAATTTTAACAAAAAACGGAAGCAAATGTAGTTTTAATTATTTTAAAAAACTTATATTTTATACTATAAATTTTACAAAAAAGTTTTGTATTCTTACAAAATATTTTGTTAGGTTTGTACGCACCTCGTTTGGAAATGTAAATAAATTCATAATAAACGAGTTACGCTCAAAAATGAGAATTTTCTCAAGCTTGAAAAAAGAAAAATGAGGAGAAAGTTTGTTTTTTGATGTTGCTAAAATTTAAAAAAAAGACCCATTTTGGGAAAAAATTAATTTTTTATTATTTAAAAAGAGTACTAATTGTTATTTTTTATGAGGCAGATTGTTATAATGATTCTTATGATGCATTTATTTACAGAATGCCATGCTCAAAAATATATTTCTCAGATTCCTTTCAAATACGATTATTCTTTGGATTTGTTAAAGAAGCAGTCTCAGATGAAAGAAACAGGTTTAAAGAACAAAACTGTTGTCAATGATAATTCAGAGAATTTAAGCGACGAGGTACTTGCTCTCAAAGAAAAATATTCTATTATTCTGGCTGTAATGCCAAATAAAATAACCAACTACAAATTATATTCATACATAGATCCGTGGCTTAACACGCCGTATAAAGAGAAAAGTTTCTCCAAAAAAGGAATTGATTGTTCATATTTTCTCCAGTCTCTATACAGTGATGTTTATAAAGTTACTCTTCCTAAAGATCCCGCAGGTATGTGGAAATCTAAATCAATCCAGATTTTTACAGGAAGAAGTTTTCTTGCCGAAGGCGATCTGGTTTTCTTTAGATACGACAAAGATCATCCAATATCAGATGTTGGCTTGTATCTGCATAATGACCGTATTCTGGCTTGTACAGATAAAGGTTTGGCAATATATAATTTCAATGATGAATACTTTCAGTTACGATATATAGGCGCAGGACGAATCAATGAAGATGGAAAGAAAAAGTAAAAAAAGTCTTGAGGATCTTGCATACGAAATAGAAAGTATTTCCTATGATATAAGAGCAGAAGTTATTGCTAATGAACTTCTTGAAAATAAAGCTGTGGCGCAAGATGAAATCACGATTTCTAACCATGGGCAGTTTTCACGAGCGTACAGAAGCGATATTTTGGGAGCTGGAATTCAGGATGATAATTACGACAAGCAGGAATATCTTAATATAAGACTTTCGAGAGATAGTATGTATGATGCTCTTCCTGAGGGTTTTGTTCATAGTTTGACTGAGAATAATGCTGACAAATCTGTAAAGCAGATGATTAGGGAGCATAAACACCAGAAAAAGCAAGAAGCAGAAGCACGTGTGTTTTTTACTCCTTTTGAAAATGAGATTTTTCATTATCGTACAAAGATCGAAAGCGTTGAAAGAAATTTTTTGTATCAGCTGAACGGAACTAAGCCGTTAGATTTTTTCTATGATTTTTGGGGACTATCGCACATTTACCCAGAAATTTTAGTTTCAAAGTTTATTCAGCTTTTGCCATACGCTTATAAAATAGTGGGAGATATAGATCTAGCTTGTCATTGTTTGTCGAGTATTATTGAAGAAAAAGTTACTTATACAACAACAACTTCAAAGGAATACAGTGAAGAGACAGAACAGATTAAGTTAGGTGAAAACAGATTAGGAGTTGATTTTATTACTGGAAAAAATTACATGGATTATTCTATGAATTTGACCCTAAAAATAGGGCCAATAGTTAATAAACCCTATCAGCATTATCTTAAAAACGGTGACATAAAAATATTTATAGATTGTTTTTGCGAACATTTTTTTCCGATGGAAGTAGAAGTAAAAACAGTTTTATTGATTAATGAAGAAACGGAAGAGTTTAATTTTAGTAAAGAACCTGTGTTAGGGTACACAACACGAATTTAGTAATGGTAAAAAAGCATTTATTAGCCCTTATTGACATTAGGCTTATCGTATTTTTAGTAGTGATTATAGCAGTAAGTTTTATACTTACAATGGTATTCAGAGATAAAATAAAAGAATTTGCAGTACAGTATAAAAGAAAATTTTACATCTATGTTTTTTCATTTGTATTGATATACGCCCTTGTTGGTTTTTTAGGGTATAACAAATTATTTACAGAGTTATCAGATGAATTTCGATTCTATCAAATAGCCTCGCTTTTATTTGGAATCCTTAATGTTTACCTCTATAGATGGTACTTTAACGAATTTGATAAAAAAGGATCTGTTGGCATAGAATTGTTGTTTTCTTTATTGGTAATACTTTATTCAAGTGTACTCTTTGTAATTATTTACACAGCATTAAACGGAATCGCATTAACTTTTTTAATGTGTTCTCATTTCTTGGTATTTATTGTGCCACCAGGAGTTTATGCAGTATTTAATTATATGATGCAAATTCCTCCTAAAGAGTATGTTACTTGGAAAATACCAGAAAGAAAAAATCCTTTTCCTGAAATAGAAAACGTTCAAATGAAGGATTTATTGTTGATAACATTATTAATTCAGAAAAAAGAAAGTGACACAAAATATACCTCGATAAGATCAAAAGGTCCAGTTAGAATTGATTTTGGCGCTCTTTTTTATCATACTGTCAAAGGATACAACGAACATAATGCTGACAGTAAAATTGATTTAAAGCATAATGGAGAAAACTGTAACTGGGTATTCTTTTTACAGCCTAAATGGTACCAGACTGCAAAATATGTAGACGCAAAATATACTTTAGGGATGAATGGTATTACTGAAAACTCAGTAATTATCTGTAAAAGACAAAAGGTAAGAGAAGTTGCTCAAACCAAAAAAGAAGAGAAAGACCAAGGTTTTATGTTTGAACCTAAGGTTGAAAAGAAAGAAAAAGAGGTTGAAGCTTAATGTTGTTGAGATAATATGTATTACGAAGACAAACCTGAAGAATCGCCATACGATAAGTTCCGTACTTATAAGATCCAGAAAGGAGATACGCTTGCAAGTGTAGCTCAAGATCTTGGCGTAGAGGCTGACGAGCTTAGATGGTATCATAATATGTATTGTGAGATTCCAGATTTAATAGAAGCAGATTTCAAAAGCTATTCTAAGTTTTTGATTCTGGCACCAGAAAAATATATTGAAGAAAGAAAAGAAAAAGAAGAGAAAAAGGCTCAAAAAGTAAGCTTAGCGAGTAATCATATATTGCCTTTTGTTGCAGACAGAATTAATAAAGATTATAAAGTTCAGTATACAACTGTCTTTGGAAATCAAGTTGATACAATAGAAATGAAAGCTAGCGTAAAATGGCTAGCAACGGATAAAAACAGTTTTCATCTTTTTGAGATAAATAGAGATGCTATTAAGGTAAACAATGAAGTGCCAGATACCATGATGGATGAATTGGCAGCAAAAACGGCAGAAGTGTTGTATCCATTAAAAATTGTGGTTGACGACACGGGAAAATGGATTGCTGTTTACAATTTTGATGAAATTGAAAATCGTTGGAAAGATACTAAGGAGGCGATTTTAGATTATTATGAAGGAGAGGTTGTAGAAAATTATATTGAGCATACAGATTATGCATTAGAAAGTTCAGATTCATTATTTAAGCTTTTGGCTTCGGATTATTTTTTAAGAACTTTTTTTAACGGAATTCATGTTGGTTATACAGCCAATTTTTCATTCAAGAATGAAGTTTTCTTTCCATTAGAAAAAGATGAAGAATCAAAGTTTGAAGTGGAGCAGAAGATTAATCCTCTTTTGGATGAATCTAATCTTATAAAGGTGGAGCAAATAGGTCATTTTGTAGATGACGGAACTGAAGCAAGTTTTGGATTTGATCCTTGGAAAGGAAATTATAAAGCTTCTTATTTTTTAGATGAAGATACTTATTGTATTGAAAAGGTAAATTTAGAATGCAATATAGAGTATGATGAAGCTATAAAAGTGATTATTCAGATTGAATCTATTAAAAAAGAAGAGAACTAGATTTCAAGAATAGAACGGAGTAGTAAAGAGATTGTAGTATTCAAAAATGATAAGGCAATGAGTGAGAAACATGTAGTAGTACAAGGAGCGACACTAAAATGTAAGTTTAGTGTAGAACCTAAAACAGATGTATTAAAAGTAAAATCGCAGGAGAAGCATTATGCTAATGATAAAGATGCTGAAAAAAAACTCATTGCTACTGATAAAGAAATTGGACAGACATTAGAAAAAAACACCTTTGGCAAATGTAAAATGCAACCTAACGGGAGTGGTGATTATTTGCCATGTCAGGCTACAATTACAAAGTGGAGCGCCTTTTATGAAAAAGTAACTTTAAGTAATAAAGGGAAGATTTTACTGGAAGACAGTAAAGGAACCTGTCCTATTGGAGGTCCAGATTGTATAGAAGTGGATAAGCATGGCCAGAAAGCAGAACCAGGAAAACAAAATGCTAAAAAAGCCAAGCCACAAGTAAGTAATCAAATTAATCCGTTGGTGAACACTACAAAATTTCAAGAGAGTTTAGAAGAGAGTGATTCTATTTGTAAATAAAATTAAATAGTATGTCAGATTTTAAAATAATTGGAAATGCCGATCCTGTTGTAGGTAAGGAAGAATTTTATTCAGTAAATACTTTTTTACCGAGTATTTTGCCTTTCCAAAATACAGCTTCTAACAATAGTTTTGAGCAACCTATAAAATGGGAAATTTACATTCTAGAAAATGGAAGATGGCGTAAGACAAAAGAAAATGATAAAACGGGAAAAAGAATATCTTATACATTTCTTCAAAAAAGTTTAGAAAGAAAAGGAATTCGTATTCTAGCAAGAAGAGGAGAAGATGTAGCACGCCTAAATGTAACCACTCATCCAGCGGAAAAACCTAAAATTGAAAGTATTGAATTACTTGATAAAAATGGGCAGAAGCCATCAAAAGCGCTTTCATACGGACAGACTCTAAAAGCAAGAGTTCATGGTCTTCATATGGAAAACCACAAAGTATTTGTTACGCTTTGGGAAGATGACGCACAGGGAGCAGGACATAATAAAGCAAATGAAAAAAATATAATACAAACACTTTCAGGGATTGTTAAAAACGGTAAAGCAGATGTTGACTTTTTGTTGAGACCAAGTTTCGCTAAAATTGCAAAACAAAACGGATCAGAAGAAGGCAAAATTCATGAATACTATGTTACAACAGATTTTAATAAAGATAAAATTGCAAGTAACAATGTAAATGTGAATGATCTTGAAACTCCTGCAGCACCATTTAAGGGTAAAATTCCGGTACAACAGCCAGCACAACCTAAACAAAAAGCACCTGTGCAACAACCTGTACAGCCAAAAGCTAAAGCTCCAGCGACTGGTTCTTCGTCAGCTCCAAGAGTTAAAGCAGAAATTACTAGAGTTCATATTACAAACACAGCTAAACAGCCTATAAAAAAAGTACATAAGGAAAAAGAAATCATGGTTTGGATAGATTCTCAAGGACTTATTGGGAAAGAAATCCGTTTTAAGCTGTATGATGAAGATTATTTGAGCAATGATTTACTGGTTGATCAAAAATTTACTATTACCGGTAATATATTTCCAATAACGGTACATCTAGATAGAATATTAAGAAGTAAAGGAGGAATTAGTGGAGAAGGATCAGAGCAAGAATTGTTTGCTGATGTTGAAGTAATTCAAACGAAAGAACATACAAAAAGTGCTGTAGTAGATGTAGACGCAAAAGTGTTTAAACCAGATCCTGTAGAACAAACTAATAAGGTAGCGAAGGTCGGTGAGGCTAAGGGTGATGAGAAAGATAAAAACAAAGGTGTTTGTCAAAAATGTAATGACCCAGTAACAGCAAAGCAACTAGAAGAGTTATTTCCAAAAGCAGACAAAGAGACGTTAAAAACTATTGCAGAAACATATACAAAGCATATGAAAGCACTAAAAATGGACACTTGTTGGAACAAAGCTCATTTTTTTGCACAAGCTATGGTTGAAAGTGGAAAAAGTTTTAAATTAAAAGAAGGTGAAGGTATGAATTATTTGGCTGATGATTTGTATTTAGGTAGATGGAATCCAAAAAAGAAAAAGTATGTAACGATATTTTCATATTTTAAGACAAGGAAAGAAGAGGCTTATAAGTACGGTCGAATAGAAGAAATAAAGAATGGAAAAAAAATAGTTACTCAAGTAGCTGATCAGCAAGCAATAGCAAATCGAGTTTATGCTAATAGAGTAGGTAATAAGGGGATTGAATCAGGTGATGGATGGAATTTTAGAGGAAAAGGATGTATACAATTAACAGGGAGAACTAACTATGAAAATGCAAATAAATATACTTTAAAATATGAAAATGCTGATATAGTTAAGAATTCGGATTTAGTTGCGAAAAATATTAAAATTGCGGTTTTATCATCTATGGCATATTTTGATATGTATAAAGTTAATAAAAAAGCAAATAATTGTAAAGATGTCAAAAACAAAATTGCTCCGATGATTGGAAATGATGTGCCACTTCAAAATGGAAAAACTAATCACGGTGAAAAACAAGAAGCTTTTGATGATTTTACTTCGAAGACTTTTTCTATAGACAACTGTAAATATGGAAGTGCAGCTGGAAATAAGGATGAGAAGAAACATACAGGGAAAGGTGTTACGATTAGGTTAATTAGGAAATGGGAAACAAAAAAATCTACAATTGGAGAATTTACAATTGATGATTCTGATATAAAAGGATATATCCTAGAAGAGAAAGGGCCGGACACAACAGTTTCTGGTATAGAACAAAGGGTTCCTGTAGGTACTTATAATTTAAAATGGCATAATGGCACTAAGAAAAAAGGAGTTCTGAAATTGTATAATAGTGATGTGTCTGAAAATAGAGCTATTTTAATACATTCTGGAAATACAGTGGCAGATACCGAAGGTTGTCTATTGCCAGGAAGTACAAAATCTACAGATTTCGTTGGAGGTAGTAAAGCAAAAGTCAAAGAAATAAATGATTATGTTAAAGAGAAAGGTGTTGAGGGAGCAAAAATTGTAATAACAGCGAAGTATGAATAAATATTTTATAATTTTTTTATTAATTGCTACATGCAATATAAATGCACAAAAGAATTCAAACATTCAACTACTTAAGGAGGGATATAATGCTAAAAATGAAAAAACATTTATAGATAATTTCCCTAATAATTTTAAGGATTTTAAATCAATTTTTGGTTGGAATGATAAATTGGATAAACCAAATGCACTGTATAGTGAATCAAATGATTTTATAAAATATTTTTTCGAATTATCATTGAGTAATGATAATTGCAAAAAGATAATAATAAAAATTGCCAGTCAGGCTAAATGGGAAGCTGACGCAGTTAATTATTTTCATATGAATCTAGTTTTGTTAGTTGAGAATGATGAAAATTTTGATAAAATTTTGCAAACATTGGATGATAAAAATCTAAATGAATTTTGGCACTTTTATTTTGATATTGAGAATTTAATTTATTCGCAAAAATTATACACTATTCTTGATGCCTCTATGAAAGAAAAATCAATGTCTGTTTTTAATATATTAAAAAGAGAAAGAAGTATTGATAGCGATAAACATAGAAAATTATATAGATATCAAATTTTTGATAAGGATGGATATTGTAATTTGAGGAAATATGGTAATGCTAAATCTGAGGTTATAGAAAAAATAGAAAATAATGAAATTATAAATGTTTTAGATAGTTCCGAAGATTGGTGGTTTATTCAAACGAATAAAGGATTAGTTGGGTTTATACATAAAAGTAGAATAAAAGTAAAAAATTGAAATGAGAAAAAAGTTTTTTTTTAAGATTATCATCTTAACGTTATGTTTAATTTCATGTAATGAAAAGAGAGAAAAAGATTTAGATGTTAAAGACAAAGACACTAAAGTAATCGTCAAAGATACTTTGAGTGTTAATAAAACAAAAAATTACATTGAAGATTATAAAGCAAGATATAAGTCAAAAAAATATAATCTACGAGTTGAAAAAGACTGCGATTTAAATATGGATGGTCAAATGGATAAAATTATAATTTTTGAACCTTCAGAAATAGCTGATAATAAACTAACAAAAGATTCACCAGTTTGTGTTTTTATTAAAAAAGAAAAGGATTATGATGTTTATGAAAATAAAAACATCATTTATACTTCTTTTTTTAACTCAATGGCAGAAGGTCTTCAAGATTTAGTTGTTAAAGACAATTATTTCACATTTGAAGAAAATAATCAGGCAGGAGAGATTAGAGGTAATGATTATATAACATTTAAGTATGACTTAAAATCTAAAGAGATTATACTACATAAGTATAGTATTGAACTAATTAGTGTTGATGGTGAAAATGATAAAACTTTTACATACGGCAAAGAAGTGTTCGGAAAGATATTTTTCAATGATTTTGATATTGACAAAATAAAAGAAAGAACTAATAATTAGTTCGCTAGTTATTTTGAAATTATAATGTTTAGCGTATTAAAAATAAAATATTAAAAAAGTAAGCTCCTTGACATATTGAAAAGAAAAGCCCCAGCTAGCAAGAGTTTTTTGCTTTTGTTAGCTGAGGGAATTTTAAAATAAAAAATCATGAAAATTTTACAAATGCTATTTGTAACGGTTTTTATTGTAAAGTTTTAGTGTATACAATTCTCAAGCAAAAGAAATGAAATTAGAAGTTAATGAATCAATAAAAAAATGAAAATAAATAAAAATCTTGTATTGGGTGCCCTAACGATATTAATTATAGGATGCAGAGAGAATACTTCAAAACAAGATTCTAGGAATTTGAAGAATAATCATAAGGTTGACAGCTCTAACCCATCTGACACAAAGGAAACAAAAAATATCATAAATAAGTCTTTTGTTATAAGTTGTGGATCAGGATGTGCTATGACTTATACAGCAGAAAGTATTCAGTCAGAAGCCCCTACAATAAAAGTCAAGTTCAAGGTTGAGATGTATTTAAATGAAAAAGTATCTGACACATATTATGAAGTTTATATTTTTAAATATGATACTTCAAATAATATAATAAAAATACAACCTGAAGGCAAAAATGAAAATGTTTTAGAGAATCTTTTGCCCGATGCACAAGAATCTTTTAAAAAATTCAGTATTGATTTAATTAAGGATAAACATTTAGAGATAAAGTCTTCCGATACATGTATTGAAGAAAGTAAAATAAAATTACGATATGATTCTGTAAGAATAAGTAAAAAGGTAAAGAAAATTGATTCTTGGAATTTTAGTCCGACCCCAACAGAAAGACTGAAAATAGTTTTATATGATCCAATTATTTCTAATGAAGAAGAGGGTTATTTTAATTATGGTTTTTTAGTCATAGCTGGAGGACAATATAAAGTTGAGACACAAAATATAGTTAGACTAGCTAAAAAGAACTCTCCATATTCTGCATTTGAAAAGATAGTCTTTAAAAATAATTTTTTTACAATAGAGCAACACGGGAACAATAGCGATTATTCTACGTATGAATATTTAACCTTTAAATATGAAAATAAAGTATTTTATCTTCATCAATATAGTATTGAGTATACAAGTAAAAATAATCCTGACGAGAATATTCCAAGTAAAAAATGGTTTAAAAAAGATTTTGGTATTGTAAAACTAGAAAATGTTAGCCCAACATTTTTAGAAAATCTACAAAGTAAGTAATCTTGAAAGAGATTATAGGCTAAAAATTTAAATCAAATATTGATATATAACAAGGTTCCTTGACATATTGAAAAGAAAAGCCCCAGCTAGCAAAAGCGCAATTTTTTTGTTAGCTGAGGGAATTTATAATACACAAACACAATGAAAAAATATTTATAATAATACCGCTGATTTTAATAAGCTGTAAAGATTCCAAATTAGAAAAGTCAAATAACTCGTTCGGGAATACATCAACTGAGAATGTAAAAAACACTTGTGAGGATATTATTTACCAAGTTGTTAAATCTAGTAGGTTAGATTTAAGAGGACAAAATGACTTTTTAACTAAAATAGATAGAATTGAAGGAGATAATGTAACTATTCAAGTATATATTGAAAATAATGTATCTGAAGACCCAAAGGTTAAACAAATAGTTGAAAGCACAATTGCTTGGTTGGTATTAAATGTTAACGATCATAAATTATACAATACTAGTGCAGATCCAGATAATCCAATTGAAGTAGAGTTTTATAAAAATATCTTATCACAAAATGATATCTTCAGTTTATGTCAAATAGAAAGAAAAGAAGTTAAAAAAGATCTTTCTAACGAAAAAATTAAATATTCAAATTTACCTATAGAATTTGATGAATATTATAAGGCATGTGTAAATCCGTATGATAGTATAAAATGCAATAATAATTATCCAAAATATTTTTTTAGGGAAGAAGATGCAATTGCTAAGATTTTGGGTAATAATTTTCGACCGAGTGATTATATGTATCTCCCAAAAATTAAAGATTATCAGCCTATGATTCTATGTAATACTGATTCAGATATAGAATCGTATGATTTAGTAGTTCTCAGTGATAATAAAATAATTTCTTCTTTAGAAATTGGATTAATGGATGGAGAATCTATTACCCAGTTTAATATTTCAAAAGATTATATAATCAGTTTATACAAAAGGAAAAACACAACTGAAAAGAAAGTGTTTTTTAAGTCTTATGTTATTGATGATAAAGGTTCAATAATCGATAAGAAATAATTATACAATAAAAGGTTTAGAGTTTTTTAAAATAAACATTAGGTTGCTTGACATATTGAAAAGAAAAGTCCCAATTGGCAAAAATGAAATGTTTTTTGTTAGTTGAGAGATAATAAAACAGAATAATTATGAAAAAAATAGTTTTTGGTCTATCACTATTAAGTGTACTATTATCGTGTAACTCTCAGGATAGTAAAGAAAATTATAAAGGTACATGGATAAAGGTACAAAAAAGAGGTAATGAATTTTTGATAATTGATTGTGGATATAAAGGAGAAGATATAAAAATCATCAATGATTCAATCTTTGAAAATGGTATAATGGAAAGTACGAAAGAAAAGATTGATCATATAAAAGAAGATGGAAGAGGAGTATCATTGTTTATAGACAAAACGGAAAAATCATATTATAAATTTTTATTTGTAGATAAAGAAAAAGGTCTCGCCAAATGGGAAATTAAATATAATGATTTGCCAATTATTGTTCGATATTTTGTGAATGAGCTTAGTGCAGACAAAATAAAAAAAATAAAAGGCACAAATGATGATTGTATCTCTAGCGATGACGTTGGTGATTCTGTAAATGATTCAATTACTCTTACCGATGGAAATATCCTGTTAGTAGAGGATGATAATTGCATATCACTACAAGACAAAAAAGAGAATTTAATCTTTGAAAGATGTTTTGATAATTGTAATGTGAAAATTAATCATATCAAAACCAGAGGTTTGCCATTAACGATCATAAGTGGACAGAATTCAATTGATATAGAATTTTATAAAAAAGGGGAAGATTGGGTCTCTAACTCAGTTACATATTTTAAAAGTCTACCGACTGGAGAAGAAAAAAATACTAAACAAATTGAAGTATCTCTTAAAGAGTTCAATTTTGATAGCGTTATTGAACAGTTTGGAGATAATGAAAAATACATGATTTAAGTAACTTTTAATTAAGATCTGTTACAACTTTATACTTTTTAAAACTAAAATATAAACCCAAGAGCAAAGTTTAAAATTAGAATCAGTGCGCGCAATTGGATCTATTTAACCCGAAAAGCCTTGTTATTATTGATCGTGATAAGATTTTTTGATAGCAAAAACTAACTAGAAACTAAAAACAGAGAAAAATAAAACATTCTCATTTCAAATAAAAAATATAGAATTATGATAGAAAAATTAAGTCATTTTCCCGTAAACTGGATTGATGGGATGAAGATAAATAAGAGTCATTTTTTATCTATTCAGGATAACGTTTCTGAACTGGTAAATGATGCGATTGGTATTCATACCACACCTATAAGTTATGGATTGTTGGATTCAGGAAACCAAAATAAAGAAACTACAAAAATTACTTTAGGTATCGATAATCACAAACTGCTTCGCGTTCGTGTAGAGGAGTGCCACGCTATCACGCCAAACGGGTCAAGAATCGAAATCAGTAAAAGCAATACCGATACATTAGATCTTCAGGTTCCATATCCAGAAGACACTTATGAAATTAAAGACGGAGAACAATTGGTTTTATTGGCTTGTATATCAGTTAATTCTAAGAAGAGGATTCCTTTTGGAGAACCAGATCCAGATGAGGTTCCGCCAAGATATCCGTACACACAACCAGAATACAAATTGCATTTAATTAAAGCTGAAGAATTCCGCTCAGGAATTGGTTATGGAGGTTTTTACTTGGCAATTGGTAAAGTGCTTATTGGAGATACAACAGTTTTGGACGAAGATTATATTCCGCCATCAGTAACAGTTGCTTGTCATCCAAAATTAGTTGACATGCAGGCACAGATCGCCCGTTCGTTTGGTCAGATTGAAATTTATGCCGTTCAGATTTCTCAAAAAATTAATCGAGCACAGCAAACAGGAGTTTTGTCGCAAACCGTAATGCAGTTAGCAGATAATACAGGATATTTTTTAGGAAATACACTAACACAATTTCGCTGGTTTTCGCTGCATCAACATCCAGCTTCTATGCTAGGGACAGTAGTGTCGTTTGCTAGAGTGATGAAGAATTTCATTGATTCTAAATCGGGAGCAGGAAAAGAAGAATTGTTGAATTATTTTGCCGAGTGGTGTGATATTTCGCAAGGAGATTTGGAGATCATGTTTACCACACTTATTAATGCTGGTTACGATCACGTACACATCGATAAAACAGCTTCATTGGTAATGAATGCTTTGGCAAGAATAGAGAAATTATTTGAAACATTAAACAAACTGGATTACATCGGTAAGAAGAAAGAAAACATCGAATTGTTTGTGGCTGAAACAGATAAAAAAGATATCGTTCATAACCCAAAACGTCACGGTTTCTTTATCAAAGATTAAAAAGTAAAATAGTAATATAAATTATGGAAGTATTAAATAAACAAGAACGCCAGAAAGCTTTTATCGCTTTTTTAATTGCCTTTATCCTAACTTTTTGCGTTATGCTGCTTGCAGTTTCGTTCAATTTTTACATGCCGGTAGCAGAAAATAAAATGCTGAAAGCAGAGAATGAAATGATGAAAAGAGAATATGATTATCAAACTAACTTTTCTGTTAAAATTGACAGTATTAGAATGACAGTCGATTCGATCAATTCGCCAAAAGTAGACAATGATTTTCAGCAGCGTCTGGCAAATGTTATGATTGCAAATATTTATCAGAAAGTGCCAAAAGATACTACTGAGAATAAAAAATTATATAACAATGTTATTCTGGCCTACAAGAATATTATTGATTACAAGAAACAAATCAGAAGTCTTACGCATAACTCTCATTTAATAGACAGTTTGAACCAATCGGCTAAAACTTATAAGGAAGAATTAGAAAAAGTAAGCAGGGATTTAGATGTATGCCGTCAGGTTTATCAAAATCAATAATTAAGAACAAGAATAAAGAAATTAAATAAACTAATCATTTAAAAAATTTGAAATTATGTTGTCAAACTATGGAATTGGAGGTAATGAAGTAAAAATAGATGCAGATGAAGCGATCACTGCAATCCCTCAAAACAGAACACTTGTTGCTCAAAAATTAACAGTAGATGCTCCTGTAAAACCAGAATTGGTTGAAGGAATTACAAGTATCGAAAAGGCATTTGAACACTTCAAACCAGAAGTAAAAGTAAATTTTGAAACTGCTGACGGTGCAACTAAAGTTGAAGCTTTAAACTTTAAAAATTTAGGAGATTTTGGTATAAAAGGAATCACTACACAAAGTAATTTTTTATCTGATCTTGAGACAGAAAAGGATCAATATCAAAAAATTATCCGTCAGTTAAAATCAAATAAGATTTTGAAAGCGGCTTTAGAAGACGGAGAGGCAAAACAAGCTTTGTTAGAAAGTCTTGGAGCATTGATCAATGAGTTAAAAGAGAACAAATAAGAATCGTAAAATATTTTAGATATGTCAAATAAAGAAGCATATAAAGGAGATCTTGATACAGCGGTATTAGAACCTAAAGCAGTTAAAGGAATTTCAATTGAAAAAAATGTTGAAAAATTAGCTAAATACGGTGGTTTTGATTTGCTAGAAATGGCAATTGAAGGAGTTCAAAATCTTAATCCAGAAAGAAAAGCTAGAAGAAAAATCTTTTTAGGAGAAGTAAACAAAGCAAAAGAAAGAGAAACACTTTTAAAAACATTAGAGCTTTGGACTTCAGTTTTAAGCGGCAACGAAGCTTTGACTGACATGGTGGCACAAAGTGAGGACAAATGCAAAGAATCTGAAATTTTATTGCAAAAAAACCTTGCGAAAGCTGTTGAAGATACAAGAGAAATTGAAGCTGCTTACAGAACTTTAGCTTTATTCTACAAGAACACCGAATCTGATAAAGTAAAAAATGTTACGATTGTAAATGCTGAACTTGATCAATTAAAAGATCTTGATAATACACGTTTCATTGATGCAATTCACTCAGAATTAGTTGATAACTACGATCGTTTAGATCTTAAAAACAACTACGGTATTTTGGTAATTCCAGGATATTTAGGTTCTAATAAAGTAATTGAAAAATGGGCAAAAATCGCGCATGAAAATAAAGTTATGTTAGTTACAGATTTCGAACATTTAGATGAACCGGATGATGTAATGGAAATGTTTGACGCTGCTTCTTTAACAGGAGGAGATGTTTACCGTTCTAACGTAATCATGACTTGCAACTGGCTTGTTGGACGTGGTAGATTTGATCAAATCGGAGAAAACGAAGATTTACACGTTGCGCCTTCTGCAGCATTAGCAGGAAAAATTTACAAAACATTAATGTCTCAAGTTACTGCAGGTAAGAAATTTGGAGGAATTAATGAAGTAGACGGAGTGAAATTTGATCTTAAGAAAAGCGAAATCGCAAATCTTGAGAACTTAGGTTTAGTTCCAATGGTTAATGAGTACGGAAAAGTTATGGCTTTTTCTGCTAAAACATTATTCAGCGGAGATAACTTAGGTTTACAGACTTACTCTGTAGTTCGTGTTTTTGATTATGTGACTAAAGTATTAATGGATTTCCTTAATCGTCGTGCTTTCGAAAACTTTACAGCTAAAACACGTAAAGAGATTATGAATCAGATTGTTGCTTTCCTTGACGGAATCACTGGTCCAGATAAATTAATCGAGAATTTTGAAATCCGCAGATTCGAACAAGATCCAATTCAAAAAGACAGAATCTACATGGATATCCACATGAAACCATATTTCCCAGCTAAAAACTTCCTTATCAAAATGGATGGACACAAAGGAGATGATGGAACAGAATGGGATACAGATTACGAGCAAAAATAATTGTACAGTAAATAAAAAAAGGAAACACATAAAATTGTGTTTCCTTTTTCAACAAATCATTGATCTTTTGAATGATCAAACCAAATAATTCAAATTCATGAACGTACTTAAAATTTTACTTTTAGTCGGTTTGTTTTCAATAACAAATTCGATTAAAGCACAAAAAGTAAAACAAATTGATACTTTAAGTTGCCCTATTACGCAAAACGATTTATTGCTTTCAGGAAAGTTATTTGCAAGTGCGACACCAATTTTACTTCGTGTTTATAACGAAGATTATGAATACGCTGTTTTTCAATTAGGAAAAAGAAGAGGCAGTATTTATTTATATTTTAAAATATTCACAGATAATGTCTGTGTAAAACAAGAACAGCCGTTGGAACTCTATTTTAAAAATGGAGAAATGTATATTCTTAAAAATACCTTCAAGGTAAACTGTGACGGAACAGCAGCGCTTGAACTCTCACGAAGAGACATTAAAAAACTAATGTCAAACAGTATCAATACAATAAAATTTTTCACACTTAAAAGAGACTATGAATTTAGTCCTACAGAAACTGATAATCAAAACATAAGGTTTTATCTACACTGTTTAAAACTCTATAAAGTGAGAAAGAAAAAATAAAATTGGATTGAAAGAACCTGAAATAAAAAACAAATATAATCTCTAAAAAAATCAAGATATGCCATTTCCGGAATTGAACCTTTCATTGGGACTTACAGATAACGACGGTTCTGTTTTCTATGCAGGAAGCGGAGAAGGAAAAGTGATTGTTAGAACAGATTCTGCTTTAAAAAAGCATAGTATCAATATTACAATTTCAGAACAAGAGGTTGGTTCAGTTTATTTGAATACAAATTTAAAGGGGACTGAAATTCCTGCTGAAATTGAAGTTCCTGTTTATCAAATGATCGTTACAGATGATAAAACAAACGAAAGAGAAATATACAAAGTTACTCGTGATACTTTTTTCTATAAACAGCAGGCAAAGAAAAAAGGATTATGGAGTTTTTTGGGTTTGAAATTCTTAGCACCAAATAATTTTCTTTTTGAAAATATTCCTTTCGAGCCTTTAAAAGAAGAAATGGAAACGTATGATATTTCTAGATATAGAAAATTAAATGAAGATAAACTTACTTATACTTTTCAAAAAGGAGAACAAAATATTCAGCTTTTTGCAGGTGATATTAATGAGTTAAAAGTAGAGAAGGGAATGAGCTACTTTGTGATTGTTGATGAGAAAAACGGGCAGAGGTTTATTGGAGATATATTATACAGAGAAAAATTTCTAAAACTAACACCTTCGGTTAAACTACATATTATTAAGCGTAAGCAGGTTTCTAAAGAAATGGAAACAGATAAAAAAGGCCGAGCTAACAAGTTGATTTATATTTAAGAAGTAAAAATATGAAAGGAGCATTTTACAAACTTCCAATAGATTTTAATAGTGTAATGCAAAAAAAAGAGTTAGAAAAAACTTCGATTGAGCATTCTATTGCGCAGCAAATCATTTTACTGGCGACCACCACATTTGGCGAGTGTAAGTTTGACGAAACTTTTGGATCAAAAATCTGGGAAATCGATTTTGATTTGCTGATGAATGAAAATACATTAAAAGAGATCATTTCAAAAACAATGAAACAGTCTCTAACTTTTCATGAAAAGAGAATAAAAGTAAACGAGCTTAAGGTGGAATTATCGGAGACGATGTATTTTGTTGATGATGTGAGCAGAGCAAAAAAGAAAGTTGATATCATAATTGAAGCGACAATTAAAAGTACTAATCGTGATTTTGACTTTAGAGGATACTTTTTTGTTGGACCGCTCTCTTATAAATAGATTTTTTTAGTACTATTTTTATTTCAATAAGCTAAAAATTCATGTTTTTACATTTTTAAATACTTGATAATTTGATATTTATATATTGTAAATAAAGTTTTATTAAAAAAGCTATTATAATAAGATTTTATTTATATATTTACAGCATAAATAAATAAATTAATAATTAAAAATTTTTCATTATGTCGTTTTTAACATCATTAACAGTAGCAGGAAAAGATTACAAAGTATTAAACGTTAGTTATGATCTAGCTCAAGAAACAGATGCTTCTGGGCGTCCATCTACAGTAACACGTGGAGGAAGAATCATGATCGAGGTTGAATCAACAGGAAGTACTGAATTATTCGAATGGATGACTAACAATTTCGAAAGAAAAGACGGGTCAGTAAAATTCATCAAACGTGATTCAAATGCTACTTTAAAAGAGCTAAAGTTTACAGAAGCTTACATGGTTAAGTACAAAGAGAACTTTGATCATAACAGTGAAAATCCATTAACTGAAACTTTTATGATTTCTGCTCGTAAAATTTCGATGGGTGGAGGAGAATTTGATAATGCTTGGGTATAATCCTTTGGACTTTATCAATCTTAATTAACAAAGGGAAGTCCGTTAACTGGACTTCCTTTTTTGTTTTCTATTTTGAAATATCTGGTTTTTTATTCGGAAAACTGGAGTTTCACACTTCCTAAATTAATCATCTAAACAAATCTACAAATGAGTTTTTTATCTAAATTACATATAGACGGCGAAGAATATAATGTTCTTGAATTTAATATTGGTTTTAAACAAGAAATTGACACAACAAGCAAACCTACAGGAAACGCTAAAGGCGGAGTTATAAAAATGGTAATTGAAGCAAGTCAGAACAGTCATTTTTTGGCTTGGATGTTAAATGGCGATTTAACCAAAGACGGCAAAATTGTTTTTTATAGAAGAGATGCATTAAGTAAAATGAAAGAACTTTCATTTACTAAAGCATTTTGTGTTGGTTACGATGAGCAATTTACAAGCACTACCGAAATCCCAATGAGAATTACTATGGAATTAGTGGCAAAAGAATTGACTTTTGGAGACGCTAAATTCTCAAATAATTGGATTGCTTTAGATTAATTGTTTACAACCCAAATTAAAAACAAGGACGCATAATTATGGCACATTTTTCAGAACAAGTACATATAAGTATAGGAGGTTTTACCCAAAACGTTGTTTATTATGATTTAAAGCTATCTCAAAAAATGGCCGATCATCATCATTTTTCGTTTGTTTGGCAATATACAGGTAAAGCAGTAATTAATCCAGCAGATCAGGCAAAAGCACTTAGGACCTATCTTGGTGATGAGATAATTTTTACTTTTAAAAGTCTTACTGGAATTAGATTAATGAGTAAAGGAATCATTACTGAACTTTCTTCTATTGATCTTGATGGAAGCCCGGCAGGACTGCACGTCTCTGGTGTAAGCCACAGTATTGTAATTGATGATATGAAAAAGTCAAGAACATTTAAAGATCGCAGTATGGATGATGTTGTACTGGGAATTCTTGCTGAAGGACCTGGCGAATTTTATCAAAGAGATTCTATAAAATCGACTTATTTAAAAGAATTTAGTAATCTTTTGCAATACAACGAAACGAGCTTTGAATTTTTAAAGAGAATAGCTACCCGTTATGGGCAATGGTTTTATTTTGACGGAATGCGTATGCAGTTCGGACAAACAAAAAATAGTCAGACCAAGCTGATTAATGGAGCCTCACTGCATAGCTTTAAGATACAGGCTAATATGAGTTCGCATAAAATTTCGCTGAATGGTTATGATTATAAGAACGTAGCGACGTTTCGCGATTCTGCTATTAAGACTTCATCTGGAAGTAAAGACAGTTTTGCTGCTATTGTAGGTTACAATCAGGGAACTGTAGCAAATTCTGATTTGAATAATGGAACTTATACTGCAAATGCGACAAGTAAAGAAGAATTAGAGGAGATGATAAAATTGGAAACTGCGGGTAGTGATGCCAACAGTGTGTATTACAGCGGTATTTCTTATTTCCCTATTGGTCTTGGACAGGTATTTACAATAGTAAACCAAACAGTAGCTCATGAATTAATTGCTATTGAAGTTGTACACCAATCTCAGGTTCACGGAAATTATTCTTGTGAGTTTAAAGCAATTCCTGCAGATGTAGCGGCTCCGCATTATACAGATGTATTTGTTTACGGTAGAGCAGAAACACAGCCTGCACAGGTAAAAGATAATAACGACCCTGAAGGTTTAGGACGTGTAAGAGTAGAGTTTTATGGTGCAAGCGGTACAGCAGTTACAGATTGGATAAGAATGGTACAGCCTTATTCTGGTTCAGGAAAAGGATTTTACTTTGTGCCTGAAATCGGAGAAGAAGTTTTAATTGGCTTTGAAGGTAATAACGTTCAAAATCCGTACGTAATTGGTGCGCAATATAACGGACAAGATTCAAGCGGTTATGCAGATGCACAGAATAATGTAAAAGCAATTCATACCAGAAGTGGACACGTTATAAAATTTACTGAGGAAGAAAGCATAATAATTGCTGATAAAAATGGTAACGAAATACGAATGGATACTGTTGGCGGCAATATTAGTATTACTGCAAACAATACGATAGATCTTAATGCACAAAATATCAATTTTAATGCTTCTCAAAATATTAGTGTGAGTGCAGGAATGAATATTTCTGAAAGTGCTGGGGCAGATATATCGCAAAATGCGATTGGAATGATTTCTAATAATGCAGGAGAAGATTATCTATTGATGGCTAAAAATATTACTAAAGTAGCTAGTGAAAATTATTCTGCAGATGCAAAAGATATTTTAAGAAACGCCTCAGGAAAGATTGAAGCGATTTCAGTAGAAGAGCACGTTCAGAATAGTAAAGGAAAAGTAGAAAATCTTTCAGGTGAAAAATCTCTGAATGCATAGCATATGGGAAAAATTAATATAATAGCTAAGAATTTTTCCGAAAATGCAACTGGGAGTATTAGAGAAGATGCGGCCCAAATCAGAAATTATTCTGAAAAACAAATAGTTCAAAACGGTGAAAATGGGGTTAACTATGATAAAAGTAAAGATAGAAAACCGCCAACGGATATTCGTATCACAAAAGTTGAAGGGCCTTTTGATACAAATGGAAAATTGGTAGAGAAAATCGCTTTAGGAACTTCTTATGTTTTCAAAGCGACACCTACCAGAAAACCTACCGTTACAGAACTTAAATTGCTAAAATGGGCCATAAAATTAGATAATAATGAAAAAGAGGTTATCCTTGGTACAGCAAATTATAACAAATTAGAAGGAAATAAAATTATCCTACCTCTTAAATTAAATCGTGATTTTGATAAGGCGAAAATTTATGCTTTTTATCAGAAATCTGATGATGCAGTTAGTGTGGAATTAAGGTTCAAAAATAATATGAATCATGGAGGTGCTTTTGTTTTTATAATTGCTGATGAGTTACTTCCTTCTGGAAAAATAGTTAGAAAAGTCGTTGTTCCAAGGCCTGATAAAATCATTGAGTTTGTTAATGGTAATATGTATGAGAAATTTGGTATGACTCCACCAAATATGAAATCAAATATTACTATAGGAGAGCATGCTGCAGGATTAAATCAAAGTAGATTTTTATCAGGAAGTACATTGCCAAAGGGAGCACCTAATATTAACGGAACTCCTCAATATATTGATATTAAAAAAGCTATAGAAGCAGGGTGTGAAATTCATTCTACCGAAGATATAGTTGCTGACTTAAAAAGATTACAAAATGAAGCACCTACTCCTCAAGCAAAAGCTAGGTTGGAAAAGGTGATTAATGCTGTACAAAATGTTGAGGGAGAAACTTTAATAGAAGGACATGTCCCAGCTAATGCCATTAAGTCTCCAGTTTCGATGAAAATAACAAAGGGATTGAGGATAGTTAATATAATTGGCATTGTTATAACGGCATATGAGTTGGAAAAAGCAAGTGAGAAATCATTCAAACAAAATTCTATTAAACCTATTGCTGCGGAAACTATTCGCCAAGTTGGTGGATGGGGAGGAGCTATTGCTGGGGCTAAAATCGGAGCAGCTACAGGTGTGGCAATAGGAATTGAGACAGGGCCAGGAGCTCTAATTAGTGGAGCCATTGGTAGTATTTTCTTTGGGACAGCAGGATATTTTGGAGCAGATTGGATTGCAGATTATATTGATGAAAATTAAAATAGAATGTTTAAATTATTTTATAAATACAATAAGGGATTTTATCTAAATGCAGAGACGTATGATGATTTTTTAAAATCAAATCATGCTATTAATATTGAGAATTTGAAGCTTTATTTTATTGACAAGATAAAGATGTCTAATAAATTTAAATTGAAGCTCAATAGAATAAATGAAAAGTTATATTATATAGAGTTTTTTATAGACGATAAAATGACAAAAGATCTCTTGACAGATTTTTTTAGTCCCAAAAAAGAGTTATTGCCTCCTTGGGTTGTTTTTCCAGATATTTTTGATGGTAGTCCTAGATGGAATCAAGGTATAGAGGAAGATTACTCAATAAAATATTGGATTCCTTATTGGAAAACATTGGACACGTTGTCTAAAGATAAATATTTAGAAAAATACAACTGTAATATTGAATGGAAAGAGTGGCTTTCAAGTAATGAAAATCATTTTTAAATAATCTATTTGAAGTATATCCCTCATTGGCGCGAGCATCTCGCTCGTGATATTTGTTAAGAATAGTTTAAATTGAGCGCAACGAGCGAGATGCTTGGACAACTATTCCAAGTTATCAACTACAATACATTTTTTTTAGTTCAATATACCACCCTCTTATGTCAGATCTGAAATATTTTAAATTTAAGAGATAGGGAAAATATTATGCTGTAGTAGATTGGGTAACTAATGAGCATACCATAAAAGGCGTGAAAAAATCTGGTATTTCAATCGAACAAAATGCAGGATGGTCAGGAGTGAATGGCTGGACAAATAGTACAGATGTTTTTAAAAGAATAGCGGATTTGAAAAATGTAAAAACTTTTGAAGCGATAGGTGAATATGACAAAAAAGTATATTCAGGCAAACAACAAATTTAAGCTGCTAATAAAACCTTGTTTTATAAAATAGGCAATGAATATCTTACTTTTAACTGTTCTCCAATTATTAAAATAAAATAAATTCAGAATGAGGAATAAACTTAAAATATTACTTGTTTTTTTATCTCTACTTGTAATAGGATTTCTTTTTTATGCTAATCTGATGACTTATGGAAATCAAAGAGAACCAAAACAAGAACTATCTAAAGAATTAAAAAAATTTGAAGATATTTTAATTAAAGAGACCGAAGGAGGAAGTTATACCTATATAGAATTAATTTCAAGTCATAAACTTGAAAATTGTCAAAATTTAAAAATTTCGCAGAGAGTCAAATTGAATATTTGTAGTGAAAGCATTGAAACACAAGAAAAAATTCAAAATTATTCTCATACAGTTTATACTCGATTAGAAAAAATATTACCATATAAAGAATGTATAGATAGTATCATTATTAACGCATACAGTCTAAAACATGATAAAACGTTTGAATTTTCTTATAAAACAAAAAAGCACCACGTATTATGTATGCAAACATTGTCAATATTTGGTGATCTCCTGCTGACGTCAGCGTCCCGCTTCTGATATTTTGTTAAGAATAGTTCAAATTGAGCGTACGAGCGAGATGCTCACATCAGTGCAATAGAAAAATCTTTTAAATGTATAGTTTATGGGGAAAATAACGATATTGGCCAACAATTTTTCAGATAATGCATCGGGGAGTATTAGAGACGATGCTGCTGAAATAGTAAATCAGTCTTCAAATAAAATCGTTCAAAATGGAGAAAAGGGAGTGAACTACGATAAAAATACTGATAGAAAACCTCCAACAGACATTCGTATAAAAAAACTTGAAGGCCCATTTGATGATAAAGGTAAATTAGTTGAGAAAATTAATCTAGGAACATCTTACGTTTTTAAAGCTACACCTAGTAGAAAACCAACAAAAACAGAGCTTACATTATTAAAGTGGGCTGTAAAATTAGATGAAAATTCGAAGGAGATTATTCTTGGTACGGCATCTCTTCATAAACTGGAAGGAGAAAAAATAATAATTTCCTTTAAATTCAATCAAAGTTTTAAAAAAGCAAAAATGTATGCTTTTTACCAAAAAGCAGATGATTCAGCAAGTGTTGATCTACAATTAGCTGCGAAACCATTGCAACATATTATTGTAATTGGAACTCAAAATCACAGAAGTGATGGTATGCCGGTATTGTTTAAGGATGTTGGGCCAGGTAGTAAAATGATGTTTGCTCTTCAGGCTATTAGAAGAATAAAAATGAACAAGGATATTCGATTTTCTGTATTAATGTGTAAAGACGGTTATAAGCCAAAACAATTAAAAGCAGTTAAAGATGCCGTTATAAATTTATATAGAGGAGAGTTTTATGAAGTCGAGAGCGCTCAGGAAATAATCAATTATATCAATACTGGAGACAAAACTAAAAAGGATAAAATTTCGACAGAAAGAAAAAATTACAAAGTAAGACAACTTTTATTTTACGGTCATGGATTAGTTGGTCAAATTGCTTTAGGAATGGGACTATATAATGATACTTCAGACTATTCTTTTGGAGAAGAAGAAGTTTTAAAATTAAACAAAGATGCTTTTGATAGGGATTCACATATTTATAGTTTCGCATGTAGGACAGGATTAGGAAATCCAGATATAGATGAATCAGTTTATAAAAAACAACTCAGTAAATCAACCCCATTAGGAGTATCTACAACAGGAATTCCTATATCTCATGATGAGTTTGAAACTGTTCAAATGCCATTGTATTCTGCGCAAAGTATTGCACAAAAAATTTCTAATCAGACAAAAGCAATTGTTTATGCTTATTTGAGAAGAAGCGATTATGAAGAAACCCTCTTTACAAAAGATGAATTATGTTTTTCTGACTATATGAAAATACGTGAAGGGGATAAAAATATAAAACCTAACAAAGTAAGATGTGGTGATATATATGCTCATTTGTTGAATGCTAAGTATAAATTAACAGCAGAAGAAACAAAAAGATGGAATGATTGGAAAGACATAGAATCGAATATGGAAAAAGTTGATGGCGCACTTTTTGATCCAGACGGGGCAAGACACAATGTTAAAGCTGCACCATCGCCAGACGGAGTACCACCTGAAATGCAAACTTTTAAGCCAATGTAAACATGAAAAAAGCAATTGTTTTAATTATTATTATCATTTTTGGGTACTTTTTGCTCAACGAGTACTATCTTAAAAATATGTCATGTAGAACAGAAAATGGTACTTATGAAATTTGGGGAAATACACCTGTTCAAATAAATGATAAAATTAAAAATGAGGATTGTGAGTGTATCAGCGAAACATTGATAAAGGAAAAGTTACCACTTGCATTAACTAATAATCAAATAGAAAGTATAAAAAAAGAACTTCCTGAATGGGCAGTTAAAAATGTAAAAGGTTTTACAGAAAACGAAAGGGTAAATCTGTCAGATCAATTTAAGAAACTTACAAATGAAGAGTTTCTGGAAAAATTAGAGTATGAATATACCTTTGTAGATTCTAGTTATCTGACTTGCTTTGTGCCTGTTTATACTTTTACATTTGGATCAACTAAAGCGTATATACCAAACTATCAGTGTGTGTATGATAATTACAAAAAAGCTAAAAAGAATAACAATTCATTGAAAATAAAAACACCAAATTATCCAGTTATAGAATCTAAATCTTGGGCAGCAAATCTTGGTGATAAGGCCATTTAATTATTGATCTAGAACATGAAGAAAATAATTATAATCTCCATTAGTGTATTAATTCTAATATATGCTCTGGTAGCAATTATAAAAAAAGTCAACTGGAATTCGAATCATTTTGTTGGTGAAAAAATTGATAGTCTAAACGGTGTAAATGTATATTATAATGGAGGTGTAGGTAACTCAACAGGTAGAAATCTGACTGATGATGGTTATAATTTAGGAATGAAATACCAATGCGTGGAGTTTATTAAAAGATATTATTATCAATATCTAAAACATAAAATGCCTGATACTTATGGAAATGCTCTCGATTTTTATGATAAAACGGTTGAAGATGGAAAAATGAATGAAAAAAGAAACTTAATTCAATTTTCAAATCCAAGTAAAGAGAAACCAAAAGAGAATGACATTATAATTTATAATAAATCTTTGTTTAATCCTTATGGTCACGTTGCAATTATTTCTAAGGTTCAAGAAAATTCCATCGAAATAATTCAACAGAATCCAGGGCCATTTGCGAGTTCTAGAGAGCATATAAAACTTCAGAATTTTAATAACCAATGGTTCTTAGATAATAATCGGATTCTTGGGAGATTAGCAAAGAAAAACTACTAAAAAAATGTGTATTGAAAACTAAATTTAAACTTTTCAAATAGTATTATTTAGTTTAAACAGATTTCTTAGTCAATAATATAATAAACAATGAGACAAGATCGAATAAAAGACAGAGTGCTAAAAAGAGCAGCTAGATCATGGGGCTTTTCAGATGTTGAGATGGAAACATCTTTTGATCCTGTGGTATCAATGATGCTTAATGCATTATCTTATGAGTTAGAAAAAGTAGCCCATGAACTTGAAGATTCGAAAACCCGTGTAGTAGAAAGGGTTTTAGATATCATGTTTCCAGAAGTTACAGCGGGAGTAAAGCCGGCAAGAGCCATTTTGCATGCTTTGCCGATAGATAATAATATGAAAGTTTCATTGCAGAATCAAATGTCGGCAAGTCGAAGAATTCATAATATTTATAATCCTTTAGCTCCAATAACCAAAGAAATTGCGCTTTCGCCGACATTAGAAGTGAAATTATCTTCTGCTGAGGTAAAATATATAGCGTACGAGAGAAACTTATTCGAAATTTCGAATCTCTTTTATAAAGATTCGATTCGAGATTATAAACATTCTCTTCCGTCTGGTATCGTGTTTATGGGAATTGAATTAAAAAATCCAAAAGCATTGGATTTGGAAGATTTAATGCTGTACATAGACATTAAAAATACGCATCAAAAAGAAATGTTTCACTATTACCTGAAACAAATGAAGTGTTTTCAGGATGATGTACAAATTAAGGTAGAAGAAGGATATAATGTTCCTATACATAATATTGATATAGAGAGTATTATAAACCGTAATTACACGCACTTGAGCGAGATAATGCAAGAGGTAAATGAGTATTATTTTGATAATTTTTATACACTAAAAGGAGCATTAAAACATAAACCTATTAATCAATATGGTGAAGAATATAAATGTTTTGAAGCGATAACAAATAGGAACGATAATCCTATTATTTGGGTAAAAATGGTTTTTCCAGAATCTTTAATTCCTCAGATATTAGATAATGTTTCTTTTACGGCAAATTGCTTTCCTGTTATAAACAAAAAGAAGCATATCATAAATAAAACGCTTGGTAATTTCTTGTCGTACATCGCATTAGAAACAGATAATAATATCTATTTGGATGTTGATACGGTTATCGATGGGTTTAATAATCACTACGAAATAAAGGAATTTAAAGACGGTGTTATTGAAGAAGGAAATGCAGTATTACGAACAGGTGGGGTTTCCAGATTCGATTCTAGAAGTGCATCAGAATTGCTTCAAAATGTATTAGACTTGTTAAAAGACGAAAGTTCTTCTTTTGCAGGTTTAGGAAAAGACTTCATGAATAGCTCTCTAGTTGAAATAAACCAGCTTTTAGCTTCTGTAGAACAGCAGGCCAAAGAAAGTAGCTTTTCTAAGAATAATGATCCTTATTTAATGATTAAACCTAAGTTTGATGAGTCATTAGGAAAATCGTTTTCAATACATTATTGGTCTACTTGTGCAGAAGAAGGGAATGACATAAAAGCTGGAACTGTTTTAGAAACCAAAGAAGATATGCAGTTTGTAAGTAAAGAAGCCATATTGATTACCAATACTGTTGGCGGAATGAACAAACAAAATAATAAAGACCGAATTTTAGCCTATCGTAATGCTTTGCTTACTCGTGGAAGAATTGTAACGTTTGCAGATATAAAAGCGTTTGGATTTAATCATTTTAAAAGCTGTATTTTAGATATTAAGATAGAAAAAGGAACACGAAAAGAAATCTCGGTAAAGGCAGGTTTTAGCCGAACGGTAGATATTCATTTAAAAGTGAATCCGATTGAAAAAGAGTATTTATCGGCAACAGAATGGGATTACTTGTGTGAGAGTTTTATGAAAAACTTAAAAAACAGATCGTCAAACGTATTTCCGTATCGTCTTTTTATAGAAGACTAAATGAAATAGAAACGCCAGAATTTTAACATTCTGGCGTTTTTGATTTAATGAAATCTATTTTGGTTTTTATTGGTATTTTTTATCTGTAAGTGTTTTCATAAAAGCAACTAAAGCTTTTTCTTCATTTTTAGTCAACTTTAGTTCATCAAAAGGCAATGTTTGATTTTCGACTTCGTAACCTAAACCTTGTCCGCCACCTTTGTTGTAAAAATCAACTACTTCTTCTAACGTTTTAAAAACGCCATTATGCATGTAAGGAGCAGTTACAGCTGCGTTTCTGACTGTTGGAGTTTTAAAAGCACCAACCAATTGAGGCATTTTATTGTATATGTAACGTCCTTGATCTGGACTTAATTTCTTGCCAGAAGTATCTTGAGGAGTTCCAATAACTTCATGTTCGCTTTTAGAATAACTCGGAGGAACAGTTCCGTTAAACAAAGGCGTAAAGTGACAAGTTGCGCATTTTGCTTTTCCCATAAAAAGGTTCATTCCTTCAATTTCCTCATTATTCAGAACATTTTTATTTCCTCTCATATATTCGTCAAATCTCGAATCGAAAGCATTTAAAGAACGCACATAACTCGCAATCGCATTTTGAATTTGCCAAGCTTCTGGTTTAACAGTTTTTGGATAAGCTTTTTTGAAAAGGGCGAGATATTCTTTGTTCAATAGAATCTTAGCATGAATATCATCCATCGAACCGTGCATTTCATCTTTGTTCTGAATAACATCAACACTCTGTTTTTCCAAATCTAACTGACGCATATCCCAAAATTGAGCATTTTGAAGAGAAGCGTAGGTTAAAGTAGGAGTGTTTCTAGCAAGATTTGATCCCGTTAACGAAACATTTGTCTTTAAACCATCAGTAAAAGCTTTTTCTGGATTATGACAGCTTGCACAACTTCTGTCGTTGTTTTTTGAAAGATTGGTGTCATAGAATAATTTTTCGCCCAATTTTGATTTGTCTGCTGTAAAATTATATTCTTGAGAAAGTACAAATGCATTTACATCAAAAGCATCTTTATCAAACAAAGTTTCAATTTCTGGTTTTAACGGACTTGTTTTATTTACGTTTTTAATATTTTCTTCTTTTTGGAAAGTTTTGATTTTCTTCGAAATAGGATTCAAATATTCCGTAATAAAAATAGCTCTGTTAAACGTGTTGAAATTGTTGTTTTCTTCACAATACTTTTGTGCTGAACGTGTTAGTTTTTTCAATTCTTCCAATGTTTTACTATTGGAATTAATTGATTCCATCGGTTTTAAGACCGAAATTAAACTTTCTCCAGTTTCAGAAATAGAAGATTGTAATATCGGACTATCAAAACCCGTAATTCCTAATGATATAACACGGTAAACGGTTTGACGAACAGCATCTAAAATGTGATTATCGCTAATCGTGATAACTTCAAAAATGTTTTGAACCTGTTTTATATTCGATTGAAAAATTTTTGATTCCTTGATTACGTTATCTTTATCTGCAATATTATATTCAGGATAGATTATTTCTTCAATTACTTGGAAGCCATGTGGTTCAAAAGACTTGTTTTCTTCCAATTCCATTTCATCCAAAGCTGGGCCATTCATAAATCGGGCAATATCGGGCATAAAATATTCAATTGCCCATTCTACTTTCTTATAAGCTAAACGGGATTTTTTAAACTGTTCTACAATTTCTTTCTGTGATTTATTATTACTGACTAATTTTTGAAAATGTACAATTTCGTTGTTTAATTTATTTAAATCAATAATTAAATCTTGCTTTACAGAACTGGTTGTAGAGACTTCATTTTTTTTGCATGAAAAGAAGAAACATGCGACTAAGAAAAGTAAAATAAAGTATTTAGATTTCATCATATTTTAAAATGAAAACAACCCTTATTTAAAAAATAAGGGTCGTAAGTTATAAGGTTGTAAATATTATCTTTCTACATTTCTAATAATAACAGTTTGCCCGCCTTCTTTATTTGAAGTTGTTCCTGAACCATCAGCATTTTTGAATTTGTCCAATTGCCAAGTGTGCGGGTGTATATTTAATGCAAAAGTATTTGGAACACCAATTACATCTGAAATGTCCTGCATAGCACCATATTCCCAGCTTCCAAGTTTTGTTTCTCCAGTCTGATTGTATAAAGTATTCCAAGCAGTATCTGTTCTTTTGTGGTTCATATTTAACCAAGGCTTATTTTGTTTTGTTGCAATATTATACTGCCATACATAAGAATCGTGTTTTGCTTCTGTATAGTAGCTATCACCATCTTCTTGAATATAAACGTAGTTTTCTGTAACACAAAGGTTGTCAGGATTGATCATTCCAGTTCCTGGGGTGCTGTCACCTTCAACTGCCAGTTCTAATGTTCCTTTTAAAGGATCTGTAGCATCCATTTTCAATTTATAAACTCTTCCCCACATTGTATAACCATCAACTGGAGTACTACCTCCAACAGCTTGACCTGTTGCAGTAAAATAGATTTCTCTGTTGTTGCTTGCGCTTCCTTTTCTATAATCTACGTCTTCAACTCTTGAAA